>Ga0181521_10000107_pt1 | contig 93753 bp, 61 predicted proteins | sample PEATcosm2014_Bin_32_FD_119764 | JGI IMG/M metagenome (GOLD analysis project Ga0181521, IMG submission 119764) | Peatland microbial communities from MTU Mesocosm Facility, Houghton, MI, USA - PEATcosm2014_Bin02_60_metaG | ecosystem: Environmental > Terrestrial > Soil > Wetlands > Peat | place... | reverse complement strand
TGGCCAGAGACTACGAAAGACTCGCGACCACCCTGGGAGCCTTTCACTTCCTGGCCTTCGCCTGCCTCATGATTGCTCAACTCTTCAGGTTGCTCGCTTGAAGTTAATAACAGGCTCTAGAGCAGTTCTCCAATTCATGTGCCCTTTCCGAGGCTGTGCAAGGTGGCTTTTTCTTAAGGAAAAAGCCACTCGGCAGTTGTGGTTTCGGTTTACAGCAATTGGAGAACTGCTTTACTCGCTTTCGGGCAGTTTGAAGGGCTTTTCCAGCCATTGCCGGGCCTCGTTGACGGCGCCCTGGCTGTTGTCGCCGGTCTGCACCGCCAGTTGGTACTCGTTCACCGCCCGGTCGCGCTGGCCGGTGAGGTCGAAGATCTTGCCCAGCGCAATGTGGCTCCAGACCTCGATCCAGCGCGGCTCGCCATCGCCGCTGAGCGCATCCCGGTAGGCGTTGACGCTGGCCTGGTAGTTGCGTTGCGTGAAGAGCACCTCGCCCATGCGGTAGTTGGCCAGGGAACTCTGCGAATTAATCTCCAGGGCCTTTTGGTACTCAGCCAGCGCGCCGGCCAGGTCGTCCCGGGCCACCAGTTGCTGTCCCCTGAAAATGCTGACGCGCACCTGCAAATCGGGGGTGGACTTGAGCACCCAGCCCTGCGGGTCGATGCTGATGCGGCGGGGCCGGCCGAAGGGGTCCACGACATAGTGCGTACTGACGCCCACCACCTCGATTTTTTGCGTCTCGGTCTTGCCGTCGGTTTCCACGCTCAGCTCCACCGGCATGCGGAAGAGGTCAAGGTCCTGCTCAATCTCGCCAATGATGCGGAAGCCCTTGTTATTTCCCAGCCGGTAGATGGTGTACTTGTTGGTGAACTGCGGCGCGCCGGCGCCGTCCAGCCATTGCGAAAAGAAGGAGGTCAATGGCTGCCGGCTCTCGGCCTCGGCCACCTTTTCAAAGTCAGCCGCGCGCATCGAGCTTCCGGAAAACTGGCTCAACGCGCCCTTGAGCGTGGCCAGGAAGGCCTTGTCGCCGATCTCCCAGCGCAGCATGTGGAAGATCATGGCGCCCTTTTCCAGGGTCATCGATTGGAACTCGGGCGAAAAGGGGCTGAGGCGGCTGATGCTCGACAGGGGAATGGCGTCGTAGGCCAGCGCACCGGCCGCCACGTCTGGAATGGCCGCCTGCAAGGCATTCGTGCCGCTCTCGTGCTCGACAAACATCAGCTCGCTGTAGCGGGCCATGCCGTTGGTGATCCAGGCGTCGTTGAGGGTGCGCGGGCTGACCTCGGAGCCCCACCACTGGCGGGCGATGGTGCTGGCCAGCAGGCGAATGCCGCTTTTGTCGCCCACGCGGGAGCCGGGAATCGCCGCCAGCTCCGGCGCCCAGACGGATGGCAGCGTGTCGTCGGGCAGCTCGACGACATTCAGGCGGCTGGATTCGGCCGCGCCAAAGCTCGCGGTAAAGAAGTCGTACTCGCTGGCCGCCGTCTGCGCCAGTTCGCTGGCCGACTGTTGGCGGCTCGCTGTCAGATAGACCTTCACGTTGCCGGGGCCGGCCGAGACCGGGGCCACGTAGCGGCCGGCAATTACCGTGCCCGGAAAGCCGGGCTTCTCCCAGTTGAAGAAGAACTCGTCGCCGGGCTTGCCGTTGGCCAGCGTGACCGGTTTGGCCTCGCCCTGTGCGCCACTGGCAAAGACCCGCATCCCCTGGGGCGCGCGGATGCGCATCTGGGCCGTGAAGCGGTTGGTCAAGCCGGACAGGCCGCCGGAGACGGGAAACCAGCGCGCCGGGCAAAGCAGGTAAGTGATGGGTTCCTGAATGGCGGCTAATTTGATGCCCTCGACTGGGCCGTCGTTGTTGCCGGTGATGACGCCCTCGTACTCGAAGGTCCAATGCACTGCTTGCCCGCTGACAAAGGGCTTGACCGGAGCGATGCGGATGCCGCCGTCCGCAGAGCGCTGGCCGGTGAGCACGGTGCCCGCCTCATCGGAGATTTTGGTCACCTTCAGCGCCGGGTGCAGGCCGAAGCTGGCAGATTGTGGCTCGGCGTTTTCCGGCGCGGTAAAGCCGACCACCACTTTGGCCGCCAAATGATGCGTGGCCGGGTCGATCTCGGCGTCGATGACATAGCCTATGACGGCCAGTGCGGGCCGCTCCGGTCGCTGGGCGGCGAGCGGAGTTCCCATCAGGAGAGCACACGACAAAAGGAACAAGCCGCCTGTCCGCAACGCCATCCTTGTCTTCATACGCACGCAGCCATTATCGCAGCCGCCGGCATGGCATTTCACCTCGAGCAGAGGCCGAGGAAAGAGGGAATTCGCATCGAATACCCTGAAACGCATTCTCAGAGGCAGATCAGGCGCGGGCCGCGTTTACTGCTTGATGATTTCCAGCTCGATGGTGAGCTTGACTTCGTCGCCCACTACCACTGCCGGGAAGCTGGTTCCAATCCCGTAGGCCGTGCGGCTGAGGGTGGTGGTGGCGGAGAAACCGGAGTGCGGTTTTTTGTCCATCGCGCCCTCTACCGGCGTGCTGGGGCCTTCCACATCGAGCACCACGGGCAGAGTGACGCCGTGCAGGGTCAGGTTGCCGTTCACCGTCAGTTTGTTGCCGTTCTTCGCTACGCTGGAACTGGTGAAGGCCGCCGTGGGGAAGGTGGCCACATCGAAGAATGCCACGGATTTCAGATGTGTGTCGCGGGTCGGCTCGCCAGTGTCCACGGTGCTGGTGTCAATGGTGACCGTAACGGTGGACTTGGTGATATCCGTATCGTTGAAAACCAGGGTGCCTTTTACCCCGCCAAAGCGCCCATGCACGTTGGAGACGCCGCCGTGGCGGATGCTGAAAACGACTGCGCTGTGGGCCGGATCGGTAGCCCAGGCAGAGGTTTGCGCCATGGCCAGAGGAGCCGCCAGCGCCAGAATGCCAGACAAAATTGCCAAACGCTTCATCGTAAAGTCCTTTCGTTGTAGGGCCGTTGGGCCGCAGTGGAGGGTGGGGAGAGGGAAGCCTCATACCGAATGCCACGGAAATGGGGGCTGTCTTCCGCGCGAAACCTCCTCGTGCGAATTCGATGCTGATCGATTGTGATTTGTTGCAACAATTATTGTCTGGTTCCAACAGACCAGCTTTGGAAGGAAGTTTGAGTCCCGATTCTCTGTTCCCGAGTCGTTGGTCCCTGCTATTCTCGCGTTGATGACCGTTCTGAACGACTTCCGGCGACTCACCCGGCCCCAGAGGCACACCTTTCTGGCCGCCTTCCTGGGCTGGACCATGGATTCGCTCGACTTTTTTCTGCTGGTCTTCTGCGTCAAAGCCATCGCCACGGAGTTCCAGACTCAGCCGTCGGCGGTGATGGGAGCGGTCTTTTTAACCCAGGCCTTCCGGCCGGTGGGCGCGGTGCTGTTCGGCGTGCTGGCCGACCGCTACGGGCGGCGGCCGGTGCTGATGGTGAACATCCTGAGCTTCTCGGTAATCGAACTGGCCTGCGGCTTTGCGCCCTCGCTCATGGTGCTGCTCGGATTGCGCGCACTGTTTGGGCTGGCGATGGGCGGCGAGTGGGGCGTGGGCGCGGCGCTGGCCTTTGAGACGCTGCCCACGGAGGGCCGCGGCGTCTTCTCGGGAATTTTGCAGGAGGGCTACGCGCTGGGCTCCATCCTGGCCGCGGGCGCATTCGCGCTCTTCTTCAACGGCTTTGTGCTGTTGGGGCTGCACGTCCCTGGGATTGGCTGGCGTGGGCTGTTCATTCTGAGCGCGCTACCGGCCCTGCTGGTCTTCTATGTGCTGGCGCGAGTGGATGAGTCGCCGGTGTGGCTGGAAGGGAAAAAGAAGCGCCTCTTGCGCTCTGCCGGAGATGCGCGGAGCGTCAAGGCCGGGGAACTGGTTCGGCTGCTGGCCTTCCTGCCGACGTTTCTCTTCCTGATCCTGCTGATGACCGCCTTCATGAGTTTCTCGCACGGCACCCAGGACGTGTATCCCACCTTCCTTGCAACAACTGCCAAACTCACGCCGCAGATTGTCGGGCTGATCGGCGTGCTCTACGGTTTGGGGTCTATCGCGGGCGGCATTGCCTTCGGAGCGCTCTCGGAGAAGTGGGGCCGCAAGCGGGCCATCGTCGTAGCGGCGCTCTTGTCGATTTCGGTGATTCCGCTTTACGCATACGGCCACTCGGCCGTCACGCTGGGCATCGGCGCGGTGCTCATGCAGTTCATGGTGCAGGGGGCGTGGGGCGTGGTTCCGGCCTATCTCACCGAGTTGTCGCCGGCTCCGGTGCGGGCCACGGCTCCGGGCCTGGCCTACCAGTTGGGCGGCCTCATCACCTCCTGGAACGGCAAGGCGCAGGCACTTATTGCCGAGCGCACCGGCAACTACCCGGCCATGCTGGCCGGTACCGTGATCGTGGTGGCGCTGACGCTTGCCGGCCTGGCACTCGCGGGCCGCGAAGCCAAGGGGAAGGAGATGACAGCGGCGTGAACTCGTTCAAGAGAGACCGTTTCGTTCGGTAGTTCTCAACCACAGCGGCATTTAACTTTCTGGCGACGCCCAAGTTGTTTATCCGTGAAACTCTGAAACTCCTGCATGAGTACCTCGTCTCTTGGCAAGAGTAGAGCACCAGTCCTACTGTCGCCGAGGATCGACACGTTTTGTTTAAAAAGCCAACAGTAAGCAAGGAGCCAAGCGGAGACGGCGTCGAGTTCGTCATCGTCGGGGATTTCACCACCGGAAAAGTACAAGTTTTTAGGCAGTACTGAATCAAATTGGCTTTTTAGAAGCTTCCATATCTCTCCGCACGTCTGTTTTTCATTCTTATAGACCCAGGAAGACTCTTGGCGTGCCTCCCTAAACCAAAGCCAAAGCGCTAAGGCAGGGTGGACTTCGACAATGTTGCGCCCTGCCTTGGGCAGCTCATCATCACGGACAATCAAGGTGAATGGAAGCCCCACTGCGTTATCGTAGGGACCTATGCGGGGTAGCCCGAGTAAGTGACGACTAATCGTCCAGTGAGGGCACCCCGCATAGGGAAGCACCGAAACACCTTTTGGAGTTTTGTATTCACCAGTCGAAAAGAAAGCTTCAATGATGCGTTGAGTCAAATCAGATTCGACCAGTAGCTGCCCATCCGGATTGGAAGATGCGGTCAACGGTGCATCCCATGCAATAAGAACATCATCCTGTATACCGTTGAGGAATTCACTCAGACATTTCGGACACTTGGAGAGTACACTCTCACCGCCCTCATAGATATGGCCACCCTTGGATGGACCAACGTCAATTCCAATAATTCGCACGTTGCGAATCTACCACACGTGTGGCTGTTCTATGAAGGGTTGGCATCGGCCACGGTGTTATTGAGGTTCTGCTTCAGCCTGACGAACAAGATGCGGTCGCGGGTCCGGACCCAGTTGTTGGCAGCCAATGCCTACCGCTGAAACAAGCCAACCAGCCTGCCGCTCGCCAGAACGTGTCCCTGCATGGCGGCTTCCACCTGCGCTCGCGTCGCGCCCTCCGGCAGATTCAACTTTGCATCCAGCGCGTAGAGCGTGAAGACATAGTGGTGCGGCGAACCTGGCGGAGGACAGGGGCCTCCATAGCCGATCTCGCCGAAATCGTTACGGCCCTGGAGTGCGCCGTCCGGAAGCTGACCTAGCGCCGGCAGCCCCTCGGGAAGCGCCCGCGTCCCTGCGGGCAGGTTGTAGAGCACCCAGTGAACCCAGGTTCCGCGAGGCGCGTCCGGGTCGGCGACCGTCAGCGCCAGGCTCGCCGTTGCCGCCGGAGGCGCGCTCCAGGCCAACTGCGGCGAGATGTTCGCTCCGCTGCACGTAAACTTCGCCGGAATCTGGCTTCCGTCTTTGAAACTGGTACTGGTAAGATTCATTGTCTGCCCCCTCGCAATAGAATCGCGGCAACCCGGCAGCGCCGCGACCAGGAGCAGAAGCCCCGCCGCAACGCCCCACGCCGCCTGGCGCAATCCTACGCCTACTCTTTGATGGTTCTCATTTGCCGATGCGTGCATAAACCACCCCTTTCCTTGCAACCTTGCCAGTTTAATTGGATTTTAATCAGCATCCTGCTGGTTTGGAAAAGACTTTTATTCCGGCCGAATCAATTCAATGCGGTCGCGCGTCCGGACCCAGGTGTTGCCGGCCATGCGGCCCACGGCGTCCAGGCCCGCGGGATCGACGCGGAAATCTTCCACCAACTCCTTGCGCAGGTGAAAGCGCACCACCTCGCCCAGCACGATCACTCCGCTGCCGGGCGCGTGGCCGGTGTAGATGACCTGAAGCAGCTTGCACTCCATCTGCGCGGGCGACTCGGCGACTCGCGACGGGCGGACGGCTTCACTCGCGATCGGCGTCAGGTCGGAGAGCAAGAACTCGTCCACCTCCGGAGGAACCTCGGCAGAAGCCTCATTGGCCGCTGCGGCGATGGCTTCGCTGACCACATTGATGACGAACTCACGGGTTTCCTCGACGTTGCGCAGCGTGTCCTTAGGTTCGACGGTCCCGGAGGAAGCGCCGACGCGCAGCGACGGACAAAAGAGCACCGTGGGTGGCACCGAACCCACGCCGCAGAAAAAGCTGAAGGGCGCGAGGTTGACCACGCCATCCCGGCTCATCGTCGAGACCAGCGCCACCGGACGCGGCACGATGATGCCGGTCATCAGTTTGTAAATCTGCCGTTGTTGGCACTCGGCGGGGTTGAAGCTGAGCATAGGGTTTGAGGAAGAGCGAGCGTCGTCCATGCAGATAGCCTAGACCATTGCGCCGACGGGCGTGACGACAGAGCCGCGCAATCACTTTTCTGTCGGTTCGGTCAGCCCAACCTCGGCTGGCGGCGCCAGCGTATGCGTGTTCCACCACTGCTCCAGCACCACGCTCCAGCGGTCGCCGCGGCCGATCCACAGTTGCGCGGCGCGGTCGTAGCGGGCCTGGTTGTTCTCCAGCCAATAAGGCCGGTTGTCGCGCAGCCAGGCCTGGCGGTAAAGCCCGCCCAGCAGCGTGTAGCCGTCGCGCATGTCTTCCAGCAGCCCGTTGTTGGAGCCGATGGCCGACAGTTTCGCCTCGACTTCGTCCCTGCGGCTCTTGTCGGCGGCCATGGCTCGCGCCTGGTTGTAGAGCGCAACGGATTCGTCAGCCGCCTGAAATTTGAGGCCCACAAAATCGATGCGGCGGGCGCCCAACTCCAGCGCATCCAGCGCCTCAGGGTTCTCAAGAGTGCGATTGTCGAGCTTTGCGGCGCTCCGCGCCTCGGCAATCAGCGCAATGGCGCGCTCGGCGTGCAGGCGCAAACCGCTCTCGAAGGGCCGCAGCTTGGCTGCCACGCGCTCACCCTCTGGCGAGAAGGGATCGACCCAGAAGTAAATGTCTCTGGCATCGTGCAGGCCGGCCTCTTTGAACGCGGAGTGAGCGGCCATCAGCTCGCGCTGCGCCTGGTCGATCTTGCCCGTCGGATCCTGGTGAAATGCCAGTCCAAACGAAGATGAAAAAGCCTCTTCCGAGCTTTCGCCCGATTGCCATCCGGCGGCCGCGCCAAAGAGCACGCCAAACCAGTTCTGGTCGAAGATGCCCTCGCCGTCGTCATTCCACACGGTGTTCAGCACTCCCGCCGCGCCCAGCGCCTGGCCGTCGCGCACAAAAACGCGAATGTTGGCCAGCGCCTCGTTGTTGTTGGGGTAGAGGCGGCTCCAGTTGTTCACGCCCGGCGAGACCCAGGTTTCCAGGCCCGCCTTGGTAAACGGCTCGATGATCGGCTTGAAGTCCGGGCGGGCGCGGTACTCCCAGGGCACGGCGATCATGTCCTTGGGCAGGGTGCTGACCAGCTCCGGCGATTTGACTGCGATGTCGCCCCAGAAGAGCAGCCGCTTGTGGTTGGGCTCCAGCGTGGCGTGAATCTGCTTGAGGAAGTCGATGTAGACCGCGTCCAGTCCCTGCTTCTCCACCTGCTCGCGCGTCTTGCCCAGGCCCAGGTCGACGGTCTCGTCGGCGCCGATGTGCGCGTAAGGAGCGGGAAAAACTTTGGCCAGCTCGCTGAACCAACTGCCGATCAGCGGCAGCGTGGCGGCCTCGCCGGGGGCCAGCACCGAGCCGTGCGGCGTCTCGCCCAGCGCGGAGAACTGCTCGAACTTGAGCAGATGGTGCAGGTGGCCGAAGGACTCCTGCTCGGGGATGACCGTGATGTGGTACTGGGCGGCATAGGCCACCAGCTCACGGGCCTCGTCGGGGGTCATTGCGCCGCCCGGAAAGGCCGCGACTGGAGAGACATCATAGTCGAAGGTGTGCTCAAAGTAGGGCGAAAAGATGTTGATCTTGTAGGCCGCCAGAGTGCGAATCTCGCGCTTCAAAAACTCCATGTTGGGCAGCGGACCGCGCGACCAGTCGTCGGAAAGTCCACGATGGGCCATCGCCGGCCAGTCGCGCAGCGTAGGCGCCAGCAGCACCGCGTCCTGGCCGCTGCCGCGAATCAACTGCTTCACCGTTTGCGCGCCGTAGAAGATGCCGGCGGAGGTTTCGGCAATCACCGCCAGGCCGCCCTGCCCGTCGGGGACGAGGATGTAGCCCTCGTCGTGCATCGCCGGATCAAGGCTCATGTGATTTGCGGCCAGCAGCGCCTGGGCCGGCGCGCTCTGGGCCCGTTCCAGCCGGATGAAGGGAGCATCCTGCCGAACGGTTCTCTTCCCCAGGCGATCCTCGATCAGATCCTCGACGGCAAACTGATCCTCAACATTCTTCTCCGATGTGACGAAGAAACCGATATTCCCAATGGGGATCGCCTGAACAGCGGAGCACTCTCGCGGCGCGGGCACCAGGCGCAGATCAGCGCAGGCAGGCGCGGAGGCCGGGGCGGTTTGGGCAAACGCGCCGGCTCCGGCGCACAAGAGAAGCAAAGAGAAAACGGAGATAGAACGGCGCATCAGGGCTGCCTCGATGATTGGAACTCGTCTACAAGGCTAACGCATCCCTGCTTCCGCTGTGAAACGGGCCGGCGAAGGCATCTGACTCAAGCGTGCCGATCCGTCCCGGATAAGAAGTTTTACAAGCCGAGAAATCCGCGCAATGCCTCGTCCACGGCCCGCATCGTGGCTGTGTCCACCTTGCCAATCCGAGCGCCAAGTTTCACGCGCGGCACGGCTGTTGCCTTGTCCACCATGATCTGAGAGGCTTTGCGCAGCCCTGTCTCCCGGCTGGCCGCCACCGTCACCCGGAAGAGCGGCGCGCCGTGCATCTCGCTGGTCAGCGGCAGCACAATCACCGAGGGATGCTGGTCGAATGCGTTCGCCTGCGCCACCAGCGCCGGGCGCGGCTTGCCGTAATCGCCGGAGACTGCCACGGTCACCAGGTCGCCGCGCTTCATCGGCCACCCTGTTCGAATCCGTCGAATCCGTCTGGGGGGGCGCTCACGTCTTGAATCCAGCGCATCACCTCGGCCTCATCCTCAGAGGCGGAAATTAGCTGGGACTGGCGGCGCGCCTCAGCCGCATAACGGCGCTTCCGCGCCTCTTCCACATAGCCCCGCATCAGGGCGCGCAAAACCTCGGCGGCCGGACGGTCTTCCGCCTCCACCTCGGCGGCGAACTCCTGCTTGAGCGCGGCATCGACGCGCAGGTTCAATGTTGATTCCTTGGAACGGGCAATGGCGTGGGGCATGATTCGACTCCCATATACATAATGTAGTCGCATTGTGTAATTACATCAAGTATGTACTCATAATTTGACCAAATTCAGCATCTGACTGAAAGCCTCAAAATCGAGAGTTGATGCACCCAGCCGCCGATGTTGTTCTATGAGTTATTTTCCGAGAACCCAATAGGACGCAACTGAAGCAACCACAAGGAAATAGAAGACGATGGGCTGCCAACTGCACCATTCCGCTTTCCCTTCCCCTCCTGGTACGTACGCCAGAAATGTGAGGTTGTTTGCCGGATTGTTTACCAGCTCCGCTAGGTTGCGGAAGCAGGCTTTGCCTGTCGCTCTCCATCCGTGCGAGATCTTATGCCAACGTCGATCCCAAATGGCGAAGATGATCATCAGAATTGTGAGCGTAGCTGAAAGAACATAGTGGGGTACCTGATTCTCGAGCCTGACCTCCGCGGCGATGATACCGGCGAAAATGACAAGAGCATAATTCATGTTTCTTTGGCGAAAGGTGTCGGCATGGAAGACATTCCTCTCGGCCTTCTCATGCAACATCGTGAGAACCTGAATGCGGTCGGACTTATCAGCCGACTTGTCAAGCGTTATCTCAAGCATATCTCCGTTTCCTTTCTTGGGCGAAAATCCGATTGAACCGCAAAAGATGCGGAGTTACGATTTCCCGTCATTATTGCACGTCTCCGCATGACAGCCTATGCTTATATCGCCATGCAGTACGCTGCACCGGGTTGTGACCCTTGGCACAGGCGCTTTTCCTTGGCTAGCCGACAATAGATGGGTAAGGCTTGGCAGTCATCCGCTGCGCGGGCCGGGAGAGTATTCTGATGAGCGATCTTGCTCCTCTGGCAGAATCCGTTACCGTTGACCCGTTGGTTGGCCATCCCGCCGACTACCACGTCTTTCACCAGTTCATCGAGCGCTGCAAGCAGTTGCCGGCCATCACCACGGCGGTCTGCTGGCCCTTGTCGGACGTGGCGCTCAGAGGCACGGTGGAAGCCGCCGAAGAAGGACTTATCAAGCCCACGCTGTTCGGCGACGAAGACGAGATGAAGGCGCTGGCCGCAAAGATCGGCCTCGATATCTCCTCCTACCCTATGGTTGATGCCGATACAGAAACCAAGGCTGCCGAGTTGAGCGTGGCCATGTGCCGCAGCGGCAATGCCCAGGCCATGATGAAGGGCAGTCTGCACACCGACGTGCTGATGAAGGCGACTTTGGCCCGCGATACCGGGCTGCGCACCAACCGCCGCATCAGCCATGTTTTTGTGATGGACACTCCGGCCTATGCGCGCACCCTGCTGATTACCGACGCGGCCATCAACATCGAGCCGGAGTTGGAGGACAAGATTCACATCGTGCAGAACGCCATTGACCTGGCGCACGCTCTGGACATCCCCGAACCCAAGGTGGCGCTGCTTTCGGCCATCGAGACGGTGAACACCAAGATCAAGTCCACGCTGGACGCCGCGGCGCTGTGCAAGATGGCCGATCGCAACCAGATTACCGGCGGCATTCTCGACGGTCCGCTGGCCTTCGACACCGCAGTCAGCGTGAAGGCCGCCGCCATCAAGGGCCTGGTTTCGCCGGTCGCCGGGCAGGCGGACATCCTGGTGGTGCCTGATCTGGAAAGCGGCAATATGCTGGCCAAGCAGCTCGAATACCTGGGCGGGGCGCAGTTGGCCGGCATCGTGCTAGGGGCGCGCGTTCCCATCATCCTCACCAGCCGGGCGGATTCGGCGGAAACCCGGCTCACCAGTTGCGCCGTGGCCATGCTGCTGCACTATGCCACCCACCCGCTGGAAGCAGCATAGGCAACCCTCCGGGCCGCGGAAGACAACGGACGCAATCTCCCCGGAGAGAGCGCCCGTTTTATTTAGCCCAACGTACAGATTTGCTCTAAATCCACAGTTGGGAAGAGAAAAAGTGTGAATATCACCCGTATGCGGCTAGACTCGAAGGTAATTTTCGGAGTTTCTGAAATTTTCTTGAAGTTCGTCCCGGCTTTTTCCGATGAAAGAGGCAGACTTTGGTAACGGGGGGAGCTGCATCTTGCGGGATTCCGGAAAGATGGCCGATGCGACGGGTGCTCTTGCGAGCCGAGGGCGGCGTGTTCCCAAGCGAGGAAACGGGAGTTGGCCGGTCTCCCGCGAGGCCGAAACGCCCAGTCAAGCTGAAGCCAACCTCTCGGCCCTGATCGAAAGCACACAAGACCTGATCTGGTCGGTGGACCTCGATTTCCGGTTGATTTCCTTCAATCGGGCAATGCAGCAGAATATCCAGGACACTTTTCGTGCCCGGCTGGCGGTGGGGATGCGCTTGCACGAGTTGTTTCCGCCGGAGCGGGCGGTCCTATGGCCTCCGTTTTATGCGCGTGTTCTTGCGGAAGGGCCGTTTCGGGTGGAGTATTCGCTGCTCGACGGCCTCACCCTGGAGTTGGCTTTCAACCCCATCGTCGTCAACGGCGAAGCAACGGGCATCTCGGTCTTCGGGAAGGACATCACGGAGTGGAAAGCGGCCGAGGAGTCGCGCCGGTTTCTTGCCGAGGTGGTGGAGAGCTGCGAGGATGCCATCATCACTTACGCGCCCTCCGGCGAGATCCTCACCTGGAATCGCGGCGCGGAAGCCATCTACGGCTACTCCGCCGATGAGGCTATCGGAAAGCCCTTGTCCATGTTTATCGCGCCGGAACGAAGGGAGGTCCTGGATCGAATCAGCGGGCAGCTATTGGGCGGGGCGCCCAAATGCCATGTGCAGGGCAGAGGCTTGCGCAAGAATGGAGTCAAGTTTCACTTTTCCGTGACGGCCTGGCCCATCCGGAATTCAGCCGGCGAAGTGACGGCCATCTGCACCATCATTCGCGATGTTTCCGCCCGCCATGAGGCCGAAGAGAATCGGGCATTGCTGGCTTCGGTGGTTGAATCCTCCGGCGACGCGGTTCATGCCTTCAATCTGGATGGGACAGTCGCCAGTTGGAACCTGGGCGCCGAACGGCTGACCGGCTATACGAGCGAGGAAATCCTCGGGAAACACGTGGCAATTCTTGCTTCTTCCGGCCTTAAGGGTCAAGTGCGTCAGAACCTAAGGATCATCCGGGACGGATGCACCGCCGGCCCATCCGATGTGGTTTTCCGGCGGAAGGATGGAACCGGGATCGATGTTTCGCTCATACTGACCCCGATACGGAATTCCGACGGGGAGGTGGTGGGAGGCGCCGCCATCGCTCGCGACATCACCGAGCGCAAGCGGACGGAGATGCAACTGCGCGATAGCGAAGAGCGCTATCGCACCACCTTCGAGCAGGCCGCGGTGGGCATCATCCATGCCTCGTTCGAGGGCCGAATACTCCGCTGCAACGCGCGCATCGCCGATATTCTCGGCTACACCGCCGGGGAGCTTGCCGGCCTCACAGTCCAGCAGATCACCGCGCCGGATGATCTGGCTGATTCGGCTGAACTGATGCGACGAGTCGCGAACGGCGCCAGCGCTGAAGCGCTCGATAAGCGCTATATCCGCAAGGACGGCGCTCTGACCTGGGTAAAGTTGACGCTGTCGATCCAGCGCGACACCCAGGGTCGTCCGCTTCACTTTGCCGCCATCATTGAGGACATCAATGCGCGCAAGGCCGCCGAGGCGCGGCTGGCCGCTGCCAGCGGAGCACTGCGGGAGAGCGAGGAACGCTACCGCACCGTATTCCAGACGAGTCCCGATGCCATCATCATCACCCGTTTGGACGATGGGATGTTTGTCGATGTCAATGAGGCACTCCTCACGAACACGGGCTACGCACGCGAAGAAGTTGTCGGGCATACGGTGTGGGAAGTTAACATCTGGGCGAATTCGGACGATCGGAAGAAGATGCTCGGGTCGATGCGCCAGAACTCAAAGTGCCGGAATTTGGAGGCCCGGTTTCGGAAGAAGGACGGAACGTTTCTCTGGGGCTTGCTGTTGGCATCGGCAATCGAGCTTAACGGCGTTCCCTGCATCCTGTCCGTCACCCGGGATATCACCGATGCCAAGGCGGCCGAAGAGCGCCTGGCCGCCGCGGTCAAGGCGCTGCGGATGAGCGAGGAGCGTTATCGCACCGCTTTCCAAACCAGCCTTGACGCCATCAATATCTCCCGGATCGACGATGGGAAATTTATCGACTGCAACCGGGCTTTTCTGAACGCCATGGGATTTGAACGCGAAGAAGTCCTTGGCAGAACCTCTCTGGATCTGGGAATATGGGCGGACGCCCGCGACCGGCAGACCATGGCGGAAATGTTGCGCCGGGACGCAAGCTGCCGCGGCCTGGAGGTCCAGTTGAGAAAAAAGGACGGGAAGATTTGTTGGGGGGAGATGTCGGCATCGGTGATCGAGATTGACGGCGTCCCCTGCATCCTTTCCATTACCCGGGATATTTCCGCTGCCAAAGCAGCGGAGAGCACCATTCGGAGCCTGGCTTTCTACGACCCGTTGACCGGCCTGCCCAACCGCCGACATCTGCTAGAGAGGCTGCGTCAGCCCCTGGACGCCGACGCCCGCAGCGGCCGTTCGCATGCGCTGCTGCTGGTCGATCTGGATCACTTCAAGACCCTGAACGACACCCTCGGCCATCAAACCGGTGATCTTCTGCTCCAGGAAGTGGCGCGGCGCATCGCTGCCTGCGCCCACGAAGCCGACACTGTGTGCCGGCTGGGCGGCGATGAGTTTGTGATCGTGCTCGAAGACCTGAGCAAAGTAGCCGAGGAAGCCGCGGCCCAGGCCAAGGCCGTGGGCGAAAAAGTTTTGGCTGCGATTGACCAGCCCTGCATGATCGAGGACCATGAATGTCTCTCCACGGCGAGCATCGGAATCGCCGTCCTCGGGGACCGGAAAGACAGCACCGATGAGATCTTGCAGCAGGCCGAAATTGCCCTCTATCAGGCCAAGGCGGCGGGCCGCAACACCCTGCGCTTTTTCTCCCCCGCCTTGCAGGCTGCCGTCAACGCCCGCGCCGCGCTGGAGGAGGATCTGCGCCAGGGGATCAAGGCAAAACAACTTCTGCTTTACTATCAGCCGCAGGTGGAGCGGGGCCGCTTGACGGGCGCAGAGGCCCTTGTCCGATGGATGCACCCCAGGTACGGCATCGTTGAGCCCAACGATTTCATTCCCCTGGCCGAGGAATCCAGGCTGATTTTGCCGCTGGGAGATTGGGTGCTGGAAACCGCTTGCGCGCAGATTGCGTCGTGGGCAGGCCGGAAGGAAACAGCCCATCTATCCATCGCAGTCAATATCAGCGCCCTGCAGTTCCGCCAGCCGGAGTTTGTGGAGCAGGTGCTGACAACCCTCAGCCGCACCGGCGCCAACCCGGAAAACCTCAGGCTGGAACTCACCGAGAGCATGTTGGCGGACAATCTCGAGGACATCATCGCCAAAATGACCGAACTCAAGTCGCATGGCCTGAGATTCGCGCTGGACGACTTCGGCACCGGCTATTCGTCCTTGTCTTACCTCAAGCGCCTGCCCCTGGACCGCCTGAAGATCGACCGGTCGTTCGTGCGCGACATGCTGGTGGACGCCACCAGCGGGGCCATTGCGCAAGCCATTCTTTCGCTGGGCCACGCCATGGGTTTATCGGTAATCGCCGAGGGCGTGGAAACTGAAGAACAGCGGGGCTACCTCGCCGGCCTTGGCTGCCACTCCTTCCAGGGGTTCCTGTTCAGCCGCCCGCTGCCGCTGAAGCAGTTCGAAGACTTCCTGCATGGCTTCGCGGAAAGCGGCGACCCGCGTTTAGCCGGTTGCGCCTGCTCGCCGGGCATTTTGTGAGGCCTCTCTGCTTCTGATTCGCCGCTTTGCTAGTTGAGCGTCAAGTCGGCGTTGAGCGGAGTGTTTTCGCTGGAGTCGCCCACGCGGAGGACGAACTTGCCGGGATCGATGGTCCACTTGTGGGCCGCTTCATCCCAGTAGCTGAAGGCGCGGGCGTCTAAATTCAGGGTCACGTGCTTGGTCTCGCCGGGAGCCAGCCGCACCTTCTCAAAGCCCTTCAGCTCGCGCTCCGGGCGGCTTGCTTTGGCCGAGGGGTCGGAGACGTAGAGCTGGGCCACTTCCGCTCCAGCTACACTGCCGGTGTTGGTCACGTCGAAGCTGACTGATACGACGAGTGGGACCGTCGAGCCGGCGGCGGCTGTCGAGGGCGCTTGCAGGTTGGCGAAGCTGAAGGTGGTGTAGCTCAGCCCGAAGCCGAAGGGGAAGAGCGCGTGCTTGCCGGTGGTGGTCCAGGATCGGTAGCCCACCATCAGCTTGTCTCCGTACTTCACGTGGGGGATGACGTAATCCACCGGCGGCTTGTCGTTTTCGGTCACGTGCAACGCGGTGTCCGCGCCCTTGACCGGGTAGTAGTACGCTGCCGAGGGGTCTTCGTCCCAACTGCGGTCGAAGGTGACCGGCAGCTTGCCCTCGGGGTTGCGCTGGCCGAAGAGAACTTCGGCGACGGCCGTGCCGCCCTCCTGGCCGGGATAGTAAATCTGCAACAGCGCGGGAACCTGCGCCAACCAGCGGACGGTATCCGTGCCGACGCCGCCGGAAAGGGTGACAATGGTGCGCGGGTTGATTTTGGTGATGGTATCAATCAGCGCGTCCTGGCCCCAGGGCAGCGCAAAGGCGCGGTCCTGGCCTTCGCTCTCGGTGCGAGCGGTGAAGCCGGCGGCTACCACCACTACATCCGCGGCGGCGGCAAATTTCTTGGCCTCGTCGGAGATCAGGTCCGATTCCGAAGCCATGCCCAGTCCAAAGCGGTTGCCGGCAAAGCCGGGAAGATACTCGGCCACCACGCTGACTGTCTGCCCGGCATTCAGATCGATAGCCGCGTATTTCGGAGTCTGGCCCTCGGCGCGGGGATGAGCCAGCACCTGTTTGCCGTCCACCAGCACCTTGTAGCTGTCACTGCCCGCGGCGACTGACAGAATCAGGTATTTGCCCGCCTTGGCCGCCTTGAACGAGGTGGTATAGCGAATGCTGCGCGGAGTCTTGTCTTCGGGGCCCTCCCATTCCGGCTTGAAGTTGGCGATGCTCCTTGGGTTGGCCGTCTCCGGCGCGCCGGAGAAATCCTTGCTGGGATAGGTGGCCATTTGGATGCCGCCCTCCCAGCGGGTCTGCCAGAAAAATTCCATCATCTCCGGCAACCCGCGGTCGTAGAGCACACTGACGCTGGGTCCAGCCAGATTGGCGATGCCGGCCAGGATGCTGACCGGCTCGAAGGCCTGGGCCTCGGAAGAGCCGCCGCCGCCGGTGACCGCCGGCCAGGCGTTGGGTCCGATCACGGCGATGGTCTTCACTTTGACCGGGTCGAGCGGCAGCGCATGGCCTTCGTTCTTCAGCAGAGTGATGCTCTCCAGCGCGCCTTCCAGGGCAACCGCGCGATCAGCCACCGAGTAGGTCGAGTTGGACGGATCGAATTGCGGGCGGTCCAGGAAGCCGTAGCGAAGCGCTGTGCGCAGCAGCCGCAGCACCTTATCGTCGATGGTGGATTCCTTCACCGTGCCGGCTTTGACCGCGGCCAGCAGGGTCTTGGCGTTCATGAAGCGGGGGCCGGGCATCTCCAGGTCCAGGCCGTTGTTGGCCGCCGCCACGCCGTCATAAACGGAGTTCCAGTCCGACATCAGAATCCCCTGGAAACCCCACTCGCCCTTGAGCACCTTCAGGTTCAGGAACTCGTTTTGGGTGGCGTGGACGCCGTTGACCAGGTTGTAGGAGTCCATCACCGCGTCCACGTGGCCCTGGATGACGGCGGCCTCGAAGGCGGGAAAATAGATTTCGCGCATGGTCCGCTCGTCCGCGTCGGAGCTGGCGTTGTGCCGGTTGAACTCCTGGTTGTTGAGGGCGAAGTGCTTGACCGTGGCGACGACGCCCTGGGACTGGACGCCTTCGATGTAAGGAACCACCAGGGCCGCGTTCAGGAACGGGTCTTCGGAGAAGTACTCGAAGTTGCGGCCGTTCAGCGGCGAACGGGCGATGTTAACGCCGGGGCCGAGCAGGAAGTTGACACCGCGGGCGCGGGCATCGCGGCCCAGGCTCTCGCCGAGCTTGCGGGCGAACGACGGATCCCAGGTGGCGGCCAGGGCAACGCCGCCGGCATAGGCGGTGGTCGGTCCCCAGGTGCGTATACCCAAGGAAGCGTCGGACATCTTGAGGCGCGGCAGATCAATCGCGGGTACGGCATGAGTGAACATGTGGTCGATGCCGCCCAGCAGCTCGATCTTTTGCTCCAGCGTGAGTTTGGCCACGAGGGCGTGTGCTTTGGCCTCGAGGGCGGGCGAGTCCGGCGCGGGCGCCTGTGCGAAGGCGGTCAGGGCGCTACCCAGCAGGATCGAGAGCAGGCACGCGATTACGAAGGAAAAAACCGATTGAGGTGGGGGATTCTTTGTATTTTTCATAACTCAAAAAGCCTATCGTATTTGACCCGCCGGTGTACACCTGTTGGTTTTTGACAGCCTATGGGTTGGGCATCAGCAGGCCTGCTGTGAGCTATTCTGAACACTTTTCTTGTGACCATAGTCACAGAGCGGGGTGAAAGGGGTCACTGCCTGCACCACCGCGGGGGGCGCAGACTCAGAAACCAATAGGCGGGAAACCAGGCAGTTCCCCGGAGGCATCCGGCAAGAGAAATCCCAACCGCCCAACCTCAATCTTCTGATTTGTTGCATTTGGAGCGATTTGCCTTCTATGGAATTCGGCTTGCAAACGCGCATCCTCAAACGCGGTCGCCCGCGAGCGGCAGGCACGAGGATTGCGGCATCGACCCGCCGCCGGACAGCAGTTCGGGCGGAGACAGAAGGAGAGGTCACCATGCAACGTGAGGCAAAGTCCAGGAGTATGGAAGCTGTCCGGGCGCATCCCGTGGCGGAGCTGCTGGAGTGCCCTCCGGCCATCGGGCTTTTGCTGAACCACGCGGCCCAGTGCCTCAGTTTTGAGGCCGGGGAGGTTGTCTTCCGCCAGTCCAGCATCTGCCGGGGGCTCTATCTGGTAATCACGGGCCAGTTTCTGCGCCGGACCGAGCGGCTGGAGACGCGGCTGACGCTGGGACCGGCCCGCGCCGGGGATCTGGTGGAGCTGGCTGCCGCCCTGGGCGACGGCCTTCATACCTACACACTCGCCGCGCAGACCTCCGGTTCGGTCCTCATATTGCCCATGGAAGCGCTCAACCAGGCGTTTCAGAGCTTTCCACCTCTGCGGATGCGGTTGTTGGAGGAACTGGCCCGCGAGGTTTCCCGCGCCTATAACACCTGCTGCTTCAGCCGCGCGGCGAAGTCACAAGGCGTAAACTTCGCGGCCTGGCAGGCCCAGGGGTGACAATTTTGCTGTGTTCCGGCTTCCTGCCCGGGCTTTCCCAATGCGGCAAGGAGTCTGAAGGAAAATCCCTGTTTTGCCTGCCTTGCCTCCCGCCAAAGTGCGCTATACTTCAAATTGCACAGCAGCGGAGCCATGGCATCCTATCATCCCCACCACCCTCCGGAAGATTGTGTTAATTGCGAGCATCGCCATCTGCGAATGTTCTGCAATCTCACACCCGAGGCGCTCACCGATTACGACGGCATCGGCATCATGATGAGCCATGCCCGCGGCGCCAAGCTGTTTTCCGAGGGCGACCCGGCGCGCAACGTCTTTGTAATCTGCTACGGACAGGTAAAAATCTCCTCCACTTCCCGCGACGGTAAGACCATGATCCTGAAGATCGCCGGGCCCGGCGACGTGATGGGCCTGAGCGCGGTGCTGGCCAATGTTCCCCACGAGGTTACCGCCGAGGCCATCGAGCCCTGCCAGGTGAAGACCGTGCGCAAGCAGGAGTTCATCGACTTCCTCTCGCGCCATGGCATCGCATCCATGCACGCCGCGCAATCGCTCTCCGGCGAATATCTTACGGTTTTCCACGACGCCAAGCGGCTGGCGCTTTCCGGCTCGGCGGCGGGACGGCTGGCGCGCCTCTTGCTGGACTGGGGCCGCGCCTCGGGCAACGGCAAGCACGAAATCCGCTTCACCATGGCCCTGACCCACGAAGAGATCGCCAACATGGCCGGCACCTCGCGCGAAACCGTCACCCGGCTGCTCAACCAGTTCCGCCGCGACCAGTGGATCACCATCAAGGGTTCCAGCCTGACCATTACCAAGCCCGACGAGCTCGAACGTCTCACCGCGTAACCCCATTCCCAGGAATATCTTCCGGAAATCTCGCTTGCAGCGCCCATGATTCTGTGCGTTGAGCGGGCACGGCCCAATGGTGGAGGCGGAAGGATTCTGCGGCGCGGCGCAGACCGAGGATTCGCTGGTGGTGGCCTTCCGCCACGCGAGCGGCGACCTGATGGTGCGCGTCTGGGAGCGGGAGTGTGCGTGCCCTCTGCATCATCGCGGTTCAATCGTCAGCCTTGCCGTCAGCACCACCAGCGCGGCCCACAGCGTATCGGCGGCCAGCAGATGCGCCACCTGCACCCAGAGCGGAGCCAGCAGCAGCACGTCCAGCAAGCCCAGCGCGTAGACCGAGGCCAGCAGCAGGAGCACCAGCGCGGAGAGGCCGCGATTGTCCCAGTGCGTCTTGTGCCGCGCGGCGCGGACCAGGAGCCAGATGAGGAAGAAGCTGGCCGCGAAAGCGACGCCCGGATGCGTCCAGCGCCAGCGCACCAGCCAGCCGCTGGTGGAGGAAAAATCCTGAGCCAGCGCCAGGCCCAATGAGCTGGCGGGAAAGAGCGTATCGCCGAGGGCGGCCAGCGAGCCGGTGACGCCCACGACCATCACCACGAGAATGCCGGCGACGGCCGCCAAGGGCGCTCTGAGGCGGATGCCGCCACGCAGAAAGCCGCGCTTCCGGCTGAGCAGGTGCGCGGTCAGCGTGAGCGCGGCCACCAGCAGCAGCGTATTGGTCAGGTGCAGCGCCAGAAAGGCGGGCCTCAGCGGCGACTGGCTCTGCGCCGTGTATCCCAACTTGACCAGCAGCGCGCCCAGCATCGCTTCAATCAGCGTGAAGACGACGGAGGCTACGGCTGCCGCGCGCGCCAGATGGCCGCGGACTGTGCCGGCGAAGGTCCATGCCGCGAGAGCCACGACCGCAAAGAAGGAGAGGCCGCTGGTGAGGCGATGGGTGAACTCGATGAGCGTGTTGACGCTGGCCGAGTGCTGGATTACGACGCCGTTGCACAGCGGCCAGTGGTTGCCGCAGCCGGCTCCGGAGCCGGTGGCGCGCACCAATGTGCCCCACAGAATGACGGCGATGAAGTAAGCCAGCACGCCCCAGGCAAAGCGGCGCAGGGCGGGCGAGGGCAGGCGATGTGCGGTGACGGGAACGGAGGAAGCAGGCATCATCGAAGGCTCCGGATGGAACCCACCAGTGTAGAACAAGCGCGTGGCAGGTTGAAGGCGATTGAATGTGAAGGTTCGGTTCTTGTATGCCGATGTGATGTATAGAGCGGACAATGAAGGGAAACAAACGTGGAATACATCGGAACCGTGGACAATAGAGGCCGAATAACCATCCCCATCGAATTGCGCAGGAAGCTCGGCTGGATGAAGCGCATGAAAGTAATTATCAGTGAGGTTAACGGAAGGCTGTTGATTCAAGCGGCCAAGCCGAAAGCAATCGGAGGCAAACGCCAGCCTTCCGCACTTTTTACTCGCCCATCAGCCTCACCACGTGGTTGACGATCATCAAATCCTCGGCGGGCGGGATGACGCGCACCGTGACCGGCGAGCTGTCGGCGGAGATGACCACTTCGCCGCGGACGTTGTTGCGCTGGGGGTCGAGGACGATGCCCAGCGCGCCCAGCCCGGAGCAGATTTCGGCGCGGGCGTCGATGTCGTTTTCGCCGATGCCGCCGGTGAAGACCAGCATATCCAGCCCGTTCAACTCCGCCACGTAGCTGCCGATCCACCGGGCGATGGTCCAGGTGAACTTGTCCACGGCCAGCCGCGCCTTGGCGTTGCCGGCGTTGATGGCTTCGCGCAGGTCGCGCATGTCGTTGGAGAGTTCGCTGATGCCCAGCAGTCCCGACTTCTTGCTAACCACGGTTTCCAGCTTGTCGGCGGCGTCGGCGGCGCTGGTGGCGGTTTCGGCAATCTTGCGCAGAATGAATAAAAGCACGCCGGGATCGATGTCGCCGGTGCGCGAGCCGCTGATGATGCCGCCGGTGGGGGTCAGGCCCATCGAGGTGTCCAGGCACTGGCCGTTGCGGATGGCAGAGATGGATGCGCCGTTGCCCAGGTGAGCCACGATGAGTTTTTCCGGCACGCGAGGCTGCAATTGGTAGACAATCGACTCATACGAAATGCCGTGATAGCCGTAGCGGCGCACGCCCATGGCGGAATACTCCTCGGGGATGGGCATGTGCGTGACCACTTCGGGCATGGTGCGATGGAAGTAGGTGTCCAAAATGGCAAAGTTGGGGGTGCCGGGGAAGAGATGCAGGGCCTGGCGCATGATGTAAACGGCAATGGGCGTATGCAGCGGCGCGAGGGCGGCGTAGCTGTCGATCTCGTCGATGAGTTGGGGCGTGATGAGCTGGTTCTCGTTGATCGTGGGCCCGCCGCAGACGGTGCGATGGCCGATGGCCGCCGGGACAGGGAACTGGCCGGAGTGAAGTGTGTCGGCCACCATTTTGAAGGCCACGGCGCGGTTGGGCAGAGCTGGTGTTTGATCCACGAGCTTCTTGCCTGCGGCGTCCTTGATCCAGAATTTGCCCAGATCGGTGCCGATGCCGTCGACCGCGCCCTCGAAGAGCTTGTCCCGCTGGCCGCCGCCGGCCTCATATACGGAAAATTTGATGGAAGAAGAACCGCTGTTCAAAACTAGAATGGGCAAAGAGGACATGCATTCAATCCTTTGTTGTTGGGGCTGAGCGAGTCAGCGGAGTTAGTGGGACAACAAGTCGGTAACTTCAGGAAGAAGATTCGATTTGCCAAGATTGCATATAGAACAAAGCGTTTGTAGATTCTCAAAAACCGTTTCGCCATAATTGTCCCATGGATCAATATGATCTACGTGAAGTTCTACACCAAGGGTGTTTGCCGGACTTCTGCCACATTTACGACACCTGAAATTGTCCCGTTGAAGTACTCGCCAGCGCAGACGGAGAGACGGATTGCGTCCCGTTTTGTGTTTTCTGACGATTATTTCTTCAGTCTTGCGTTCTACAGTTTCATCAACTCGATTTTCATCAATTTCGGTAATCGGAGTTTCCGTAACTTCTTCAATTGTGTTTTCAATAGCTTCCACACCAGTTCCATTAGCGTAATCGACGAAGGCTTTCAGTGCGTTCATCCAAGAACCAAAGTGTAAGCGATATGGTTTCTCCGTATAAATAAATGAAGGTGAGGATGCCAAATCTCTAACTCTAGGTTGATGGCCATAGTGTTGCCATAGTATAAGAATATTTTCAAAGAGTTTAAGTTCGGAAATGCGCGCCCTATTTGCCTTCACATTATAAATCTTGAGGCCAGCCCGAACGAGTGCCATATTCCAAGTATCAAATCGATCCATTTGGGTTTTGCTACTGTATTTACCATTCATTTCATATTGACTTATCGAAACATATTCTTTCTCAAGCACTTCCGCAACACGACGCAAATCTGCGATTAATTCCTCATCTGAAATAGGAACGCCAGGAACGCGAGATAGTTTGAAAACTGGTTCGTTCATTGTATTACTCGATTGTGTGATAGCAACGCTTAATCCCACCCTAGCCGCAAAGACAAGAACGCGGCGAGGGTGGGGCACCCATGGTGAGTTAGCTTTTCGGCCAGCGCCAGTTGCGAATCTCCGGCAGGTCGTCGCCGTTTTCCGCTACATATAGCTTGTGGCGCTGGATGGCCTCAGAGTACCACTGCTCGGCCGCGTCCACTTGACTTGCGAGCCGCGGCACGCGACGGACGGCGTCCAGCGACAACTGGAAGCGGTCGATGTTGTTGAGCACGCACATGTCGAAGGGGGTGGTCGTGGTGCCCTCTTCCTTGTAGCCGCGCACGTGAAGGTTGTTGTGGTTGTGCCGCCGGTAGGTGAGCCGGTGAATCAGCGTCGGATAGCCGTGGAAGTTGAAGACGACCGGCGTCGAGGGCGGGAAGATCTGGTCGTAGTCCTCGTCTGGCAGGCCGTGCGGATGCTCGGACTGCGGCTGCAGAGCCATCAGGTCCACCACGTTGACGACGCGGACTTTCAGATCAGGCGCCAGTGCGCGCAGCAGGGTGACAGCGGCCAGCGTCTCCAGAGTGGGCACGTCGCCGCAGCAGGCCATCACCACATCGGGCGAACCCGCGTCGTTCGAGGCCCACTTCCACACGCCCATCCCGACAGTGCAGTGAGTGACCGCCTCGTCTATAGTGAGCCACTGCGGAGCAGGCTGCTTGCCGGCTACGATCAGGTTGATGTAGTTCTTGCTGTGCAGGCAGTGGTCGGCCACGGAAAGCAAAGTGTTGGCGTCCGGCGGAAGATAGACGCGCACCACCGTGGCCTTTTTATTGACTAAATGGTCGATGAAGCCTGGGTCCTGATGGCTGAAGCCGTTGTGGTCTTGCCGCCAGACGAGGGACGACAGTAAATAATTGAGAGACGCAATCGGTTTGCGCCAGGGAATCTCTCGCGTCACCTTCAGCCACTTGGCGTGCTGGTTCACCATCGAATCGACGATGTGGATGAAGGCTTCGTAACAGTTGAAGAGGCCGTGCCGTCCGGTGAGCAGATAGCCCTCCAGCCAGCCCTGACACATGTGCTCGCTGAGGATTTCCATCACGCGCCCGGTCTGCGAGAGGTTCTCGTCCACCGGCAGCGTCCTGGACATCCACTCCTTGCCGGTTCCCGTAATCACGTCATCGAGGCGGTTGGAGGCCGTCTCATCGGGGCCGAAGACGCGGAAGTTTTTCTGCGCCTTGTTGGCCTCCATGATGGCGTGAAGCAGCCGCCCCAGGACGCGCGTGGATTCCACGTCTTTCTGGCCGCGGCCCTCGATCTTCACCGCGAAATCGCGGAAGTTGGGAATCTTCAGGGGTTCGAGCAGAAGGCCGCCGTTGGCGTGGGCGTTCATGCCCATGCGCCTGCGTCCCTTGGGCGCCAGTTCGGCCAGCTCCGCGCGGAATGCGCCTTTCTCGTCGAAGAGCTCCTCGGGCTTGTAACTGCGCATCCACTCATCGAGCTGGCGCAGATGCTCGGGCTTCTCGAAGATCTGGTCAAGCGGCACCTGGTGGGCGCGCCAGGTATTCTCCACAGGCTTGCCGTCCACGAACTTCGGCCCGGTCCAGCCCTTGGGCGTGCGCATGATGAGCATGGGCCACGCCGGACGGCGCTCCGCGCTCTTATCTTTTGGATTGGATTTGCGGGCGGTTTGCTGAATCTCGGCGATGCGGTCGAAGATTTTGTCGAAGACTGCCGCGGCCTGCTGGTGCATGGTCAGCGGGTCGTCGCCCTCGAGCGTGAAGGGCTCATAGCCGTAGCCGCGCATCAGGCTTTCCAGCTCGGCGTGCGGAATCCGCGCCAGCACCGTGGGGTTGGCGATCTTGTAGCCGTTCAGATGGAGGATGGGCAGCACCGCGCCGTCGGTGGCGGGATTGAGAAACTTGTTGGAGTGCCAGCTTGTGGCTAGCGGCCCGGTCTCGGCCTCGCCGTCGCCGACGACGCAAGCCACAATCAGGTTCGGATTGTCGAAGGCCGCTCCGTATGCGTGCACCAGCGAGTAGCCCAGTTCGCCGCCTTCGTGGATCGAGCCGGGAGTCTCCGGGGCTACGTGGCTGGGAATCCCATACGGCCAACTGAATTGCCGGAAAAGCCGCTTGATGCCGTCCGCGTTCTGCTCGATGTGCGGATAAATCTCGGTGTACGAACCCTCCAGGTAGGTGTTGGCCACTAGGCCGGGCCCGCCGTGCCCTGGGCCGATGATGTAGAGCATATTCAGGTCGCGCTCGCGGATCAGGCGGTTCCAGTGAACGTAAAGAAAGTTGAGCCCCGGCGTGGTGCCCCAGTGGCCCAGCAGGCGCGGCTTTACGTCGTCCAGGGTCAGCGGATGCTCCAGCAGCGGGTTGTCTTTCAGATAGATCTGGCCCACGGAGAGATAGTTGGCGGCGCGCCAGTAAGCGTTCATTTTGGCCAATAGTTCCGGGCTAAGGGGGCCTTTGCTCTTTGTTTCGCTCATTTTGCACCTCGCAAGGGGAAGTTCGCCTGACACGTCCAGCCTAGCAGCCGCCGGGCCGGGACTGGGTGATTGATGTCACAGGCGGACGAATGGTAGGTCATAGCTTTAGCCGCGCCGCCACATGGTCAATCGTGTCCGTCAGAAACTGCTTCGCCTATTCGACTTCTGAAGACTTGTATTCTATGACTCGCCCTCGGTAGACATAATTCTTTGATCCGGAAGCTTGTTGGAGATCAAAATCCGGTAGGAGCCACTCGGTTGCCCCGATAACCAACGTAAGGACACCCTTCCCGTTCGGCATACGGTGAATAATGCAATTAGGGCTAACATCGGCATACTCCAAGATACTATGACCGGGCGTGACCTGAAGAATAACTGCAAATCCGGAGACAGATGCTTTGAATTGGGCAACCTGGCCTCGAAAACCCATGAGACCGGTGACCGGAAGGTTTTGATTTTCTAATTCGTAATAGACATTAGCGTGCTTCATTATTTGTCGATTCATCAGGTCTGTCAGCCAGTTTGGTGCAGAAAAGTCTATTTTTGAACATTTTAGGAGGACGAACCCATTGGGGAAATGAGTTAATGGTCTGCTTGTTGCATCGCAGTCTGCCCCACTTCCTAGAAGCGCCATTATTACAAGATTGTTTGACCTATGCGTTGCAGCATCCAAGGCGGTCTCACCTTTCCACGTCTTGGCGCTGATATCCGCGCCTTTGGCGAGCAGTGCATGCACCACTTCCAGGTGCCCACTCCAGGAGGCCGCTATTAGCGCTGTCTCGCCGTCGTTTGCTCTCTCGTTAACATCGACACCCTTAGATAAGAGAGCCTGTACGGCTACGAGGTCACCACTCTCGGAGGCTCTAATCAGCGCGGTCTCGCCATTGCTGTCCACTCCATTGCCTTCACGTCTTGAGGCGAGCGCTGCCTTAATCTCATCCATTGCTTTAACTACGTTCGTTCGAACACTAGCGTCCGAATCGCTCAGGGCTTCGGTCAGAGGACCGATCACGCGTGGGTCGCCCGTTCGTCCCAAGGCTGTCGCGGCATTCATTCGAATTCGCGTGTCTGTATCCTTCAGGGCGGATATGAGGGGCTCGACAGTACGGGGATCTTCTATATCTCTCAACTCCCTGACTGCATCCAGCCTGACCTGGGGATTGGAGTCCCTTAGCTTGCCTATAAGTTCGATCACATTGTCTGTTTTTTGGCCGGAGCTGCCGGATTGCCCATGCCCGACAGACAAGAATCCGAGCAGACAGAGACAGGTCAATACCCTCACAATTGCAAGCTTCAGCAAGCCATTCCACAAGCGGGTCGACTTCAACGGAATCATAAGACCTCCTTCAACAAGAATCTGTATTTTGAAGCGTATTATTTGGCATTATACGAACGCTGGCATAAATTGCAACTTGTGGAACCAGCCGGGCACTGACTATTTTCGGGAAGGCGCCGCTTTTGACGCTGTGCGAAAGTGCTCTAGAAATACCGCTTCAGCTTGAGGATTTGCGACTCGAAGCCGTACCACATTGCGGCGGCCAGCGCGGTGGAGACCGCCAGGCGAGCGGCTACGACCGCCAGGCTTCCGGCCATGCCGTAGCGGACCATCCACAGATCGAACCAGCCGATAAAAATGAAGGCCGCGATGTGGATCATGTAAAGGCCGTAGCTGATGCGGCCATAGAAAGCCAGCGGCCCGCGACGCAGCAGGGCGTTGACGGGATTGCGCTCTCCAGTCGAGGCCATCAGGGCCAGCACCGCTCCGGCAAAACCCGCCGCCAGCGCGGTATCCAGCAGCGAGGTTCCGTAGGCGGCCGCTGCCGCTCCCATGCCCAGCGCAAACGCGCCCAGGCCGATCCAGAGACAAACACGGCGGCTGAGCTGAATTGTGTAAAGCCCGAGAGCCATCAAACTGCCCAGCGCGATGCCGTCCAGCTTGATGAGCGTGTGGTTGGGAACATTCCACAGCCAAACCGGGTTCAAATGGCGCAGCAGAGGCGAGCAAACCAGCGCGCAAATGAGGACGCTCGCCAGCATCCAGGGGCGGCGCAGAAAGCGAACCAGCGGCGCCCAGAGAAAGTAATACTGCTCTTCGACAGCCAGAGCCCAGGTGGGGCCAAGGGCCGAGGGCAGCGCCAGATGAAAGAGATTCTGCACGAAGAAGATGTAGGCCAGCCAGGGCGCGGACTTGATGGCGGCGAGCACGCCGGAGTTGGGGCTGATGAACCACGGCGCATTCAGGTAGACCACCGCCAGCACCAGCACGTACACTGGCCAGATGCGCAGCGCCCGGCGCGCATGGAAATTGTGAAAGTAACGGGGCTTCTCCCGCGCCCCCAGCAGGTTTGCGGTAATCAGAAAGCCGGAGAGCACGAAGAAGATGTCAACCCCCGCCCATCCCCACTCGGCGACGCGGTGCATCCACGTGCCTTGGAGCAGCGGGTCGCAGTGGAAGAGTACCACCCACAGAATCGCCAGGCCGCGCAGGCCGTCGAGTTCCGGCAGATAAGAGGGGAGCCAGGTTGGGCGTTGGATGGACAATCTCAGTCTTCAACTTTCATATGGACTGTTATCAGTGGGCGTCTTTCGCAAAGTCCTCGACTGGTCTTATCTGTCACGATACCCAACCCAGCGGGTCCCATTGCATCCCATCGCCAAAATCTCTGATAGCCGCGAATCATGGTTGTCATATTTATCCTTCAAGAAAATCACATCATCCACGACTAAGTGGCCGTCTTCCTGTACCAGAACTGCCGCAACTCGCCAAAACCCTGGGCCGTCGGGTGGTCTCCACATGAGCCTCACATATACTCGAAAGGAGCCATCCTGTTCTGCTTGTGTTCTCTCGATTTGAAAGTTGCCCGGTGAGGTTTTTTCGTCTTCACCTGAGAAGAGTCCACACTCCAGCCATGCTAATGGTGGCTTCTCTATTAATGCATCCTTCATCAACATGCGTCTCTGGTCTTGCCGATCCCAATCGCGGCCGCAGGCGATGGCTAAGTCGATTTTGTGGAGCAGTGTCTTGCTCAGGTATGGCGCGAAAATCTTCATGTCCGCGCCCATCGGGATACCCGTCGGCTGACGAGCCACCACCTGCTGATAGAAGCTCCGGACGAAGGCTTCGGGATCATTGGGCAGGCTGTACTTGATCCAGCGGGGGCCGTTGCACCCTGCGGACAAATATCCCGACAGCCGCCTGTTAGCCGGTTTGACCTCATCCTTGGGGTAGACAGAATCATTGATGTAGATAACATCATCGATGACGTAGTGGCCGTTTTCGCGCAGCATGACGTCCGCAACGCGCCAGTTCGATTGACCCTTGGAGGGCTCCTCCCACTTGAGCCTCACATACACCCGTAAGAAGCCATCTTTCTCGGATTGGGTTCTCTGAATTTGGAAACTCCGTGGTTCGCCTTCCACGCCGCCGCCGGAAAAGAGCCCATAATCAGAGATCATCTTTGCTTTCAAATCGGGTTCTGGGTCGTGCTGGTCCCAATCAACAGAGCAGGCCTGGGCTAGATCGATTCTGTGCAGTAGCGCTTGACTCAGATATGGCTCGAAAATCCTCTTGTTTTCGCCTTCCAGTAGACCCTTGGGGTGACGAGCCACCACCTGCTGATAGAAGCTCCGGACCAGGGTCTCGGGATCATTGGGCAGGTTAGCTTGCTGACTCTGCTGAGCGGGCAGGCCAAGAGCCAAAACCGCCGTCAATTGCAGAAGAATAATGCACTGCAAAAAATTCATATGGTTACTCTACCGGGTACCCCACCTTCGGCGTCCCTTATTTTTGCGGCTAGGGCGGGAAACAACATACTTCAATCCAGCACGAAAAAACTGATCCCTGATCTCTGACCCCTGATCCCTGTTCCTTACCCCGCCGCCAATTGCTTTGCGCGCTCGGTAGCCCGCATCACGGCTTTGATGAGCGTGACGCGCAGGCCGCCCTCTTCCAGTTCGAGAATGCCGTCGATGGTGCAGCCGGCGGGGGTGGTCACGGCGTCCTTGAGCAGGGCGGGGTGGTAGCCGGTTTCCAGCACCATCTTGGCGGCCCCGAAGGTGGTTTGCGCGGCCAGTTCCGTGGCCACGTCGCGGGAGAGACCCACCTTGACGCCCGCCTCGGCCAGGGCCTCAATGATGATGTAAATGTAGGCTGGTCCGGAGCCGGAGAGGCCGGTCACGGCGTCCATGTGCTTCTCTTCCACCACCACGGTGCGGCCCACGGTCTCGAAGATGCGCTCGGCCAGTTCCATCTGCGCGGCGGAGACGAAGCGCCCACGGCACAATGCGGCTGCGCCCGCGCCAAGCGCTGAAGGCGTGTTGGGCATGGCGCGAATTACGCCGATCTCCATGCCGGCCGCCTCCTCAATGGAGCGCGTCTTGACCGAGGCCGCAAACGAGATCAGCGTCTTGCTCTTGTTCAGCGCGGGACGAATCTCCTCGATCAGGCCCGGCACCTGAAAGGGCTTTACGCCCAGCAAAATCAAATCTGACTGGCGCACCGCCTCCAGGTTGTTGGTGGTCACGTCCACGCCCCACTGCGTGCTCAGGGCCAGCGCCCGCTCGGCGTGGCCCACGGTGGCGTGAATCTGGCTGGGAGCAAAAAGGTTCTGCTTCAGGAAGGCCTGCAACAGGATGCCTCCCATCTTGCCTGCGCCCAGAACGGCCACGCGTACGCGGGGCAACTGCGCGGGTACTTCTTTGGCCTCAACAGCTATCTCTGCCATCTTTTTTCCTTTTCTCGTTTCCTGATTTTGGATGAGAGTGGCGCAACATTCAAGAATACTCGCATCCGTCGCGCGCGGATGCCGCGATGATCCCCCTGGGTTGCGGAGCAGGCCGGCGGGCAATCCGGAGCTTTGGGACGTGGAGTTGCCAGCCAGCCTGCCCAGGGGCACGTTTACCTGTGCAGCAGCTCCCCGGTTGTGAGGAAGCTCGAAATCGCTTCGTCCACCTTCTTGTCGATTTCGGACTGTGGCCAGGCCAAGTTCCAGACCAGGTAACCGCCCGGCAGCGTCAGCGTCTTCTGCTTGCTGGCGAAAGTGTCCAGAATCGTAATCGCCCAGGCGCTATTCTCCAGGTCGTAAATTCCCGCTCCCACCCCTTCCGGCAAGGGGTTGCGCAGGTCGGCGATATTTTCACCGGCAAAAACCATGGCCCTGATCTCGGCATCGCCTTCCAGGCGGTTGGTATTGACGGAGCAGGTGAAGAGCAGGCCGTCCGGCGAGTCAACCGTCCCCTTGCCTTCGTCTTTCGCCGCTGCGGTGTTCGCAGTCCCGTATACAATCACCACCCCAGTATTGCGATCGCCCTCTTTGCCGAACGCATCGATGGCCCGTTTGAGCTTTTGCCCGGGGAGATAGCTGGCGGGAAGGCCCGCGACGAACTTGCGCAAGGGCGCCAACGGATCAGCGCCGCCCGTAGCGATCGCATTGTCGTCCTTGGTGATGGCCAAGGCCTGCGAGTAGTCGATCTCCCTGGAGGCAACATCGGAGACCGATTCGAGCACCAGCCGCGCGCTATAGGCGTTCATATGCCCAAAGCCGCCGAAGCCAATGATCTTGCCCGCCTTGTCGCGTGCCAAATCGGCCTTCTCGACGGCATCCAGCCGCCCCACCAGCGTGGCGGTCACCTCAAACTTGTTGCACCCCAGGCACATTCCGCCTTTCTTGTAGGGCGTGGCCAGAAGGGAATCGAATTGCTTGAAATCCTTGTTGTTCTTGTCCAGCTCGACCGGCGTCCGCTGCGCCGCAGGAACCTCCCCGGCAAAGTTGCGCGCCGGTTGCACATGCACCATGATCGCCGGGCCCGCCTTGGCCTTTGTGCCTTCCGGGTAGGAAAGCCAGATGTTCTTGTTGACGTTGATGCCGCAGTCGGCGCCCTTGACGACAAACTGATCAAAACCGGCGGCGACCGTGCCTTTGATGCGGACGATCTTTCCGTTGAACGACTGCGGATGGTCCAGAATCTCGCAGACGGTTGTATCCACTGCCTGCGCATACAGGCAGCAGGAAAAACCAAAGACGAATACGAATGTCAGAGCGCGTTTCATGCCAATCTCTCCAATGGAAGCAATAGCCCGCAATCGCAGCGAAAATGAGCCGGAAAGCTGCTGAAAAGGGGACAATACAGGTTATCACGTTCCGAGGCGCAATTCTCGCGGACTATTTCTGGCTGGCAATCCAAGCGTCGATGCGTTCGCTCAGCACATCTAGCGGCAGGGCGCCGGAGTCCAGCACCTGGTCGTGGAAGGCGCGCAGATCGAATTTGCCGCCCAGAGCCTTCTTCGCCCGGTCGCGCAGCTCCAGAATCTTCATCTGGCCGATTTTGTAAGCCAAGGCCTGGCCCGGCCAGCCGATGTAGCGGTCCACCTCGTTCTGAATCGTGGTTTCGTCCATGGCCGAGTGCTCGTGGAAATAATCCACCATCTGCTGTCGGGTCCAGTGTTGGGAGTGAACGCCGGTATCCACCACCAGGCGGATGGCGCGCCAGATGTCGGCCTCCAGGCGGCCGTAGTCGGAGTAGGGGTCCTGGTAGAAGCCCACTTCCTTGCCCAGCCTCTCGGAGTAGAGCGCCCAGCCCTCCTCGTAGGCTGTATAGCTCTCGTGCTTGCGGAAGGTGGGCAGCCCGTCCAGCTCCTGGGCGATGGAAATCTGCAAGTGGTGGCCGGGAACTCCCTCGTGGTAGGCGATGGCCTCCACCGAGTAGAGGTTGCGGTCGGTGGCGTTCCATGGGTTCACGCGCAGGCGGCCCGGCCGGCTGCCGTCCGGCGCGCCCGGCTCGTAGTAGGCGGGGTACATCGTTTTCTGCAGGTAATCCGGGACTACGGCAACTTCCAGCGGCGCCTTGGGCAGCCGTCCGAAGAGCTGCGACAGCCTGGCCTGCATCTGCGTCACATAGCCGCGATAAGCCTCAACCAGCACCTCGCCTGAGGCGGGATGCAACCTGGGATTGTTCTTGAAACTCGCCCGGAAGCTCTTCAAATCCGCGAAGCCCAGCTTCTGCGCGATGACCATCATCTCCGCCTCGTCGCGCTTCACTTCATCCAGGCCGATCTGGTGCATCTGGTCGGCGGTCAGATTCGTAGTCGTCGTGCGGCGAATCTGGTAGGCGTAGTACTTTGCCCCGTCAGGCAACGCCCAGACGCCGGGCTCCGCGCGACCGGCGGGAATGTAGCTCACCTCAAGGAAGCGCGCAAAGCGCAGATAGGCGGGCAGCACCTCTTTGCCGATAGCGTCCAGCATCTCAGCCTTGATGCGTTCACTCTCGGCGGGCTTGACGGCGGCGGGAAACTTTTTCAGCGGCAGCGCCAGCGGCGAGTCTTCGGGCTTTTGGGAGGCCAGCAATTTGACCTGTTCCAGCGCCTTGGCCAAAAGATAGCGGGGCGGCACGCGATGGTCGTCCATGCCGATGGACATATTGGTGGTCACCTGGTCAAAGGCCCGGGGAACGGCGTGCAGGCGGGCGATCCAGTCGTCGTAGTCCTTCACCGTCGTAAAGCTCAACTGGGCCTCCAGTTGCGGATAAGCGGTGGTTATGCCGCCCAACTGGTTCAGGGGCATCTCCCACTCCTTGAACTGAGACCCCTCCTCGTCGTCGGCAAACTGGCGCAGCAGCAGCTCGCGGCTGATCTTCTCCTGGTCGGTAAACCCAGTCGAATCAATAGCCGCCAGCCGCATCAGGAAGTTCTCTTCTCGCGCCAGCCAGGCGTTCTCCGCCTGCACGGAGTAGTCGTCGATGCGGTCGTTGTAACGCTTGTCGCCCAGCGTAGAGGCATACTCCGGCGAATGCTCCAGGCTTACCTGCCAATACTCCTCAAAGATGTCATTGAGAGCCTTACGGTTAGCCTCCACCGAGGCGGGCTGAGGCGCGGCGGTAAGCGGTGCCTGCGCCGGCAGCGCGTTAGCAAAGGCAAACAGCAATAACGCTGCAACGAACAGAGCGGAGAGCGGGAGTCTTCTCAAGGGAGCGGGTCCTCAGTGTGGAATCGAGGGGCAAAATCACCCTGCTTCGAGTGTAGAAGATTGCGCCCAGCTATCTGGATCGTTGCCAACAGATGCCACACCGGCGGACAGGATAAATTGCTCACTTTTATGAGTTTGGAAAAACAATACACCTCCAGAGCCATTCGCGCATCAAAAGATTACCGTAAGCGAGGAGCAGCTTGTCTGTGTTCCCGAATTGCTGATTTCTACCAATACGTATTGGCTTTATGGTTGCCGCTCATTTCGCGCCTCAAGCGATCTTAAAAGGAGAAATTGGCATGAGAATCCTCAGTTCAAAGCGCCGTTTGACCGTGTGCTGTGTAGCGTTTCTTGCGGTTTTCGCAGCGTCAGGATATGCGTTTGCGCAAAGCGGAGCCGCGCAATTCCGTGGCATGGCGCATCAAAGCCTGCCGAATTCCGTCATCCTGCGTAGCGAAGATCACGCCGCAACCATGCAGCGGCTGCGCATTGTGCGGCAATACAAGATCGAGGATATCCGTTCCAGGCCGCAGATCATGCTGGGCACTGCTCATCTTGACTTTACTCCAGAGCTCAACAATTCAAAATCCGTGTCCAACATCGCGCTGCGCCTGCACGCGATGCCGAAAAATGTCGAGGTGAAGGAGGATACGAGCGAGATCAGCGAAGTCGATCAGGGTCTCGTGCTTCATCACGTTCTGAGCTACCGGATTTTGCCGGGCAAATGCGCCGATTCCGGCGCGCAGGCCCAGCTAGCGCAGGCGGGAGTCGCTTGTTTCACAAAGGAATCGGCCAGCCAGCGCGTGGCGGAGTTCGCCACGCCCGGCCACGCGCGTTATGTTGCGGACCCGGTCAAGCGTCAGGCCGCAATCGCTGCCTATCAGCAGAGGTCGGCGCAGGCTGATGCCGAGGCAAATCAGCACATCGCCGATCTGCGCAAGAGCTTTGCCGACCCCAAGCAGCGAGCAACCCTGACGGCTCAGCTTGGCGCGGCCGAAGTCACGCGCATCAGCAATCTGAACGACGATCAGCTTAAGGCAGAGATCATCAACTCCTCGGTGCAGCGCGTGGAGCAGACGGCCTTTGTTTACAAGCTGGATTCATCGCAATACGCGCACGCCCCCAATGTGCTGCGCATCTCGCCCAACGCGCAGGAGATGGCCGAAGGGAAGCGATTATTGCACACGGTAATCCCCGAAGGCGGAGCGGCCAATTCGCAATTCCCGAAAATGCTGGTGGTGGAGCCGGCCGCGAATTTTCACGCGCAAGCAGCTCCCGCTTCCCCAAAAAATACAACCGATCAGACGACCGATGTTGATTTGGGAAGCTATATCTACCTGACCGGTTTTACGCTCAGCCATGATTACGAGTGGAGCCTGGAAGTCGATACGACCATTAATTGGTGCCTCGTTGGCTGCTCCTCCACTTACAGCGTCAGGCTTTTCGCGGGCTTCAATTATGGCTTTGGCTTGCGATTCCCCATCCAGACGCAACTGAAATACCATAACGTGGTTCATCCCAACCAAACTGCCGACGCGAGCTTCACCTCCGTTTTCGAGCCCATCGAAGGCACGGTGGCGCAATTTCAATCGACGAGCCTGGAAAGCGATCAGCTCTTTGACGGCAAGGAGTTGGTTGCCCAGGTGGGCGCGGATGCCGGCGTTGATTTCAACCTGCCGGTTATCGGCAGCCAAGAAATAAAATTCTCCCCTACCCTGGATTTCACGACTTTGCTGCCGCCTCCTTATAAAGGCGGCCATTTCAACCCGCCGGCGCCGGGCACGCAAGGCATCGATACAATCTACAAGCTCGATCAGTTTGATCTGCTCGGCGGCCTGCTCGACTTCGGGGTTGTGAGCGGAAAGGTCTTCCCCGCCGTAGACATCAATCTTCACTCCAACAAGTTGCAGTTCACGGTGAATGATGAAGTCTTGAATAAGCAGATCAACGTCTTTTCCCCCGGGCAGACTGTCTCGCTCGGCACAGACAAGAACAAGAAGTTTGACAGCCATTTCAGCTTTGGCAACCCCGTCTACAATCTCGGCTTCACGCTTACGCCCGGAATTGACGCGCAACTGGCTGTCGATTTGGCCGTATGGTCGCAGACCTGGGATTGGATCGTCTGGTTTCCGCAGTTGGCCGTCGACCTGCCGCCCGGGGGAATCGATTTTGGATGCCATGCCGGAACCACCTGTGTCCGCGACTTCCAGCCCAAGGAAGGCATTCAATCAAGCGCCACGGGCGGCGTGAAGCAGCAATTGTTGAGCGAAGGCTGCACGGTTGACGGAAACAAAATGATCTGCGGGAAGATTCAGACATATCAGGCTTGTCAGAATGCCATGAACGTCAACGCGCTGCCGGGGATTAAGACCTGCGATCCGGGTATGCTTCCCAAGGAAGAGGAATCCGCCGACCGCACATTGACAGGCGGAGGGTGTCAGCGGAGCGGCAGTTTTATTTGCACTCCAGCCTTATGCCACGATTATCTCTGTCCCGTCGGGATGTTGGGCTTGTGCAATCTCATCTTGAAGAATGGTGCGATCTCAAGCTGCACCCCGCTGGTGCCCCCGAACATCGATAAGGATTTGAATAAAGCCGGATGCAATTGCGGCGGCGTCTCCGGCAAGGTCATTCTCTCTTGCCTGCCGGGCAATTATTATTGTTCACCCGGCGGCATGGCCAAGTGCAATCAGGAGGTGAAAGAACAGCACATTCTCTCCTGCAAGCAGGGCAAATGAGGATGGGCCGGCCTTTTGCCCCGCCGAAGGTCTTCGACTGGACAGCCTTCCCTAAGCGAAACCGGGGCCCCCAGCGAGTTGGGGGTCCCGGCGAGCGAATTCCTCTAGCAGGCGAGAAAGTGACATCCTGTGCGGGGCCAATCGGTATAAACTGGTCCGGAATTTCAATCTCAAAGCCGAATTTCCGGTTTGTGTTTGGAGGAGAATGATGCGTTTTATCCGATTGCAGATCAGGGTCCTTACGCTTAGTCTGTTGGCCGTTGCCGCATTGGCCGTGAACCTTGCGGCCCCAGTTGCCCAGGCGCAGACCAACACAACCAGCGCAATCGCCGGCGTCGTTTCCGATCCTTCCGGCGCGGTGGTTCCCGGCGCCGCCGTGAGCGTTACCAACCTGGCCAACGGCAAAACCCGTGCCGCCGCCACCGGTTCCAGCGGCGATTATCGCGTTTCGCAGCTTCCTCCGGGGCGTTATTCGGTTTCGGCGGCGGCTGCCGGCTTTGAGAAGACCACGCTGACTGTCGATTTGAGTCCGGGCACCGTTGCCACTGTCAATGTGTCCATGACCGTGGGCAAAGCCAGCATCACCGTGGAGGTGAACGGCAGCGAGGTGCCCTTGCTGCACGGGGATGATGCGCAGATCACCACCACATTTACGCAACGGCAGATCCTGCTGCTGCCCAACCCCGGAAACGACATTACTTTCCTGGCGCAGCTCGCTCCCGGCAGCATCATGAACACGCAGAGCGGGTTCGGAAACTTCTCCTCGTTTGGGTTGCCCGGAACGTCCAACGCGCTGTCCGTCAACGGCGGCTACTACAACGAACCGATGCGCAATACGATCAACTCGGGGGCCACGGACCTGCTTCTGGGCGCCAATGACATCGCATCGGTTACGGTTACTTCCAATGCATACAATGCGTCGTTCGGCGGCCTGGGCGGAGCGCAGATCTCTCAAGTTACCCGCTCCGGCGGAAACCAGTTCCATGGCAATGCCGCCTACTGGTGGAATGGCCGCGCCATGAACGCCAACGACTTCTTCAACAAGCTGCACGGCACGCCCCGCCCCTTCGAGAACGCGAACCAGTGGGCTGCCGCAGTGGGCGGCCCGATCCGGCGCAACAAGACCTTCTTCTTCGCCAACTACGAGGGCCTCTACTTCATTCTGCCGAGCCGCGACACGGTCTACGCTCCCGACGCGAGTTATCAGGCAAATGTGCTGGCCAACCTGGTGACCAACGGCATGGCCCCAGGCTCCACGGAATACAAGATTTACCAGAACATCTTCAGCCTCTACAACAACGCCCCCGGCTACTCTACCGCCGCCGTCTCCACCACCGACGCCAGCAGCGGGGGTTACGGCACGGTGGTTTTCAACGGCATGGCCAGCAACGAGAGCCATGAGCAAATGTTCAACGGGCGCGTGGACCACAACTTCAGCGACAAAGATCATCTTTTCGGCCATGTAACCATCGACAAGGGCGTCCAGGCCAGCTTCATCAGCCTCCTGAACCCGCTGTTCAATGCACTCAGTCCCGAGCCCTATTACAATGGTCAGCTCAGCGAGCAGCATCAGTTCTCGCGGACGCTCTCCAACCAGTTCCTGTTCACCGCCAATTACACTCATTCGATTACCGGCAACCCCAACCAGGCAGCCGCGGAGACGCTGGTTCCATTTGGCCTCATCTTCTATGACAGCGACATGGGGGGCAACGATGCCGACGCATACCCCGGCGGCGAGGACATGTACTGGCCGCAGTCGCGCAATACCACCAGCTATCAATTCCAGGACGATCTGAGCTGGACCAGGGGCAAGCACACGCTGACCGCGGGCTGGACGATGCACCGCTACGACGTTACCGACCCCAGCCCTTCGGAGTACACGACCTCGCCTCTGGGGTATGTGTATTCCAGCAGCTTCATTCAAGGCTACGTCGACAAGTGGCAGGAGAATTTCCCCACCCGCGCCACGCAGCCACTGGCACTTTACAGCATGGGCGGGTATGCGCAGGACCAGTGGAAGGCGCGGCCCACGCTCACCCTAACCTACGGGCTGCGCCTGGAGCACGACTCCAACCCGGTGTGCCACACCAACTGCTTTGCGCGCCTGTCCAGCGACTTTTCCAGCTTGAGCGCCAGCACCTCGACCCCTTACAACACTCTGATCCAATCCAACATGGGCGCAGCGATGAACAGCCTGGAGATGATGGGCTGGCAGCCGCGGGTAGGATTCGCTTACCAGCCCTTCGGACTGAACCGCGGAACGACGCTGCGCGGCGGCTTCGGCATCTTCAATGATGCTTTTCCCGCTCGCATCGCGGATATGCTGCTCAACAACGCTCCCAGCAATATACAGTTTGCCGTCACCGGGCCGAATAAAGGAGGGCCGAACAATTTATTGCTCGTCCCCGGCGCTACTTCAACGGTATACACCTCCTTGCTGAGCGCGCGAGCTACCGCGTCCGCCTCTGCCACGGCCTTTCAGAACGGCTTTTCTTCCGGATCAAGTGATGCGGCCATGACTGCCTCGGTGCCCTTCTTCGCCGTGCCCAGCTTCACCACCGCGGCGCAGCATATGATGTACCCAACCTACCTGGAATGGAGCCTGGCCGCCGAGCAGCGGATCACCCGCTTCGACAGCCTCACTATTCTCTACGTGGGCAACCGCGGCTATCATGAGCCGGTGCAGAACTACGGCCCGAACGTCTATAAACGCGCTAGCCAGGCCGGCTTCAGCGAGCTCGCCACCTCGGCGCCCAATCCGAACTTCGGCGGCGTCACAGTAATATCGAGCTCCGCCTCGGGAAACTACAACGGCCTGGTTGTCACCGGGCAGCACCGGTCAGCCAACCTGACGGTCACCGTCAATTACCAGTGGAGCCACGCGCTGGACGAGATTTCCAACGGAGGATTCGCCGCGTTCACGGCCAAGAGCAGTTACTATCCGGACAATCCATTCAACTTGAAGCAGAACTACGGCAACGCGGATTACGACGTTCGCCAATACATAAGCGGCAACTATATCTACTCGATGCCGCATTACAAGGGGCCACGGCTGCTGGCGGACAACTGGCAGGTATCAGGAACCGTCTTCCATAGCACGGGATTGCCCTTTTCGGTGGTGACTTCCGCATCCATCGCCAACTACGGCGGCGCGCTCTTCGCGAAGCAGAGCGCGCCCTTCAGCAACACACACTGCGGCGGCAACGTAGCCGCGCAGGGAACCGCATGTTCCTATGTGTCCAGCTTCGCCACGCCGACCGATTTCGGTCAATCCGCCCGCAACCAGCTTTTTGGCCCCAACTACACCGAGACCGACTTTTCCCTCATCAAGGGCTTCGCAGTGCCTCGCTGGGAGACGGGCAAACTCAAGGTTGGCGCGCAGTTCTTCAATCTCTTCAATCACCCGAACTTCGGCCAGCCCGGCACCAACTTCTCGTCGCACGGCAGCTTCGGAAAAATCAGCTCCGCGGTCAGTTCCCCAACTTCGATTCTGGGATCGCAGTTAGGCGGCGACACGTCTTCGCGGCTCATCGAGATGACGGCGAAGTTCGACTTCTAAGATGCGGGGGACAGGGCCGCTTTATTGGGTGAGGAGGTTTTCGTTGCCCAGAGTTGGCGAAGAGGGCCGCGGTCTCTGGCTTACGGTTGGTCCGGAGCAATCCTGATGCAGTAAACTACACACATGCCAAGCCTTAGTAAGGGTTCGATCCATCTGTTTCGCCTCGCGGGAGTTGATTTATATCTGCATTGGTCCTGGTTTCTCGTGGCCATCATTGAAATTCAGAGCCGGCAAGGACGGTACTCCTCTGTCACATGGAACGTATTGGAGTATCTGGCGCTGTTTTTGATTGTGCTGATGCATGAGTTCGGGCATGCGATGGCTTGCCGGCAGGTGGGCGGGACGGCAAACCGGATCATGCTTTGGCCGCTTGGCGGGGTGGCGTATGTCGATCCGCCGCAACGGCCGGGCGCCACACTGTGGAGCATCGCGGCGGGACCGCTGGTCAACGTGGCGCTGCTGCCGGTGCTCATTGCGGCGTTCATATTCAGCCGGTCGCTGGGATGGCAACATTCGATGCACGATGCCTATGTCTTTGTGCGGGCGATCCTGGCCATTGACATTGGACTGCTGGTTTTCAACATCCTGCCCATCTATCCGCTGGATGGCGGCCAGATTCTACGCTCTCTGCTGTGGTTTCCTCTGGGGCGCGCGCGCAGCTTGATGGTGGTCACGGTACTCGGCATGCTGGGCATCGTCGGGTTTTTCGGCCTGGCCGCGTGGGACCATTCCTTCTGGCTGGGGGCGATTGCCGTCTTCATGTTGATGAATTGCTGGGGCGGGTTGCGGCACGCGCAGGCTCTGCTGCGTCTGGCAAGATTGCCGCGCCGGCAAGGCTTTGCCTGTCCGAGCTGCCGGACAGCGCCGCTACTGGGAGAAAAATGGAAGTGCGGGCATTGCGGGCTGCCGTTCGACACATTCCTGACCCGAGGTGTTTGCCCGCACTGCGGGGCGCAGTATGCCACGACGATGTGCGGAGACTGCGGCAAATCGTATCCGATGAATGAATGGGTAGAGCGTACCGCAGCAGGCCTGGGCGTAGTGAACGGCGGTTTTCCGGCAAGATAGAGTCAGCTTCGCCGGGTCCATTCGGCTCAGTGCGCCAGGATGGCCTCGTTACCCAGGATGCGGTAGAGGGTGGAGCGGCTGATGCCTAGCTGGCGGGCGGCGCGCAGCTTGTTGCCCCGGTTGAGGTCCAGGACGTACTGCACGTGATGTTGAATGATGGCGTCCAGATTGAGGCTGTCGGGATGCACGGCCGGACGCAGTTCGGAGGGGGCATCCAGGCCGGAGGGCAGGGCGAGGTCGTCGGGGCGGATGATGCCGTTAACGGCCTCGAGCAGGGCGGTTTCCAGCACCGAGGCCAGTTCGCGGACGTTTCCCGGCCAACTGTGCTGGAGTAGGCGGGCCAGGGTGCCGGGGGCCAGAATCACGGGGCGCTGCTGGTAGCGGGTGCAGATGCGGTCCAGCAGAGTCTGGGCCAGCACGGCAATGTCTTCGCGGCGCTGGCGCAGGGGAGGAATGGCAAAGCGAACGGCGGTGAGGCGGAAGGCCAGATCAGGCAGAAAAAGGCCCTGGGCGGCCATCTGACGCAGCGATGTCTGGGAGGAGGCCAGCAGCACGGAGCGCCCCGGCGGACGGTCCTGGAGGGACTTAATGACGCCCAGAAGCAGGCCCTGGCCGGGAGGCGCCAGCAGGTCCACGCGATCCAGATAAGTGAATCCGGTGAGGGTGGCCGGATCGGCGTCGCTGACCAGCCATTCGCGGGCGTCGCGCCGCTGAAAGCTGCCATCAGCCAGAGGGGAGCGGCTGAAGAGATAGCGCGCCAGCGTATGCTTGCCGACGCCGTGCTCTCCCTCGATGGCCGCCAACTGCACATAGGGCGCGGCCATCTCCGCCTGCATGAGCAACTTACGCCATGCGGAACTGACCCCCACAGGCTGCGTTTCAGGGGGCGATTCCACATCCACAAGGCTCAGGCCGGAGACGGAAGGCTGGTACTGAGCGGCGCTCTGCATGGCTCTCAACGTGCCTCGCTTCCATGGCCCCAACGACGATTCCAAGGCCTACAGAGGTTTCATCGGCTGAAGGGGAAAAAACATGAACAGGAAAGAAATGCTTCATTCCGGAAAGGGGAGAGGGCAGGATTTTGGTCTTTTTCAGGCTGTTTTTGCGCCCTGGCGGTAGCGTTTGGAGGGTTCGTCGGAACTGATCTGGCCGTCGTGAAGATGCACCACTCGCTGTGCATATTCGGCGATGTCCGGCTCGTGGGTGACCAGCACAATGGTGTTGCCGTTGGCGTGCAAGGTATCGAGCAGGGCCATGATCTCCAGGCCGGTCTTGGAGTCCAGGTTGCCGGTGGGCTCGTCGGCTAGGATGATGGAGGGGCGGTTGACCAGCGCCCGTGCAATGGCCACGCGCTGACGCTGTCCGCCGGAGAGCTCGTTGGGTTTGTGGTACATACGCGAGGCCAGGCCCACGTCAGCCAGCGATTCCTTGGCCCGCTCAATGCGCATCGCGGCCGGCGTGCCGTTATAAATGAGCGGCAGCTCCACGTTGTGGAGCGCAGTGGCGCGGGCCAGCAGGTTGAAGGTTTGGAAGACGAAGCCGATCTCCTTGTTGCGGATGCGAGCCAACTGGTCGTCGTCCAACTCGCTGACCAGTTGGCCGTTGAGCCAGTAGCGGCCTTTGGAGGGGGTGTCCAGGCAGCCGATCAGGTTCATTAGCGTGGACTTGCCGGAGCCGGAAGGGCCCATGATGGCCACGTACTCGTTGTGCTTGATGCGCAAGGAGACGCCGCTGAGCGCCTGCACCTGCTGCTCCGAGCCCATGTCGTAGGTGCGCCACAAATCCTCGACGACGATCATGTCGCCGTTGGATGGAGCCGCAGGTTGCGCAACGTCTTCAGTACTGGTGTCGATCAGAGCCATCCGCATCTCTTCCTTAGGTGATTCTTAAGAACTTCCGCCGGAGGCCGGCACAACCGGCGTGGCTTTGTCCCGCTTGACCAGCGCGTTGTTTTTGAGGGCGCGCAGCGTCTTGTAGGGGCCAATGGCAATTTCCTGGCCTTCGGACAGGCCACTGAGCACTTCGATGTCGGTGGCCCCGGTGATGCCTGTAGTGACCGGCATGAATTTGGCTCGCAGCTTTCCGCTCTTGTCCTTGTCGACCACATAGACGCCCTGCACAGGCGCTTTCTTGGCGGCGGAGGAGTTGGATGATGTGGAAGCCGCCTGCACGCTGTTTTTGGCGGTGTCGGCCTCGGGCGTAAACATGGTCAGCGCCTGAATGGGCAGCGTCAGGACGTTTGTCTTGCTCGCCGTGGTGATCTTGGCGGTGGTGCTGAGCCCGGGGCGGAGGTCGCTGGTGGGATCATCCAGGGTGACTACCACCTTGAAGTCCTTGGCCTCCTCGGTGCCGGTGGTGGACTGCAAGGTGGCCACGCCGGTGGAGCGCAGCAGGGCCTGATCGCCGGCCAGGGTTACATGGCCTTTGAAGACTTTGCCGGGGAGGGCGTCCACGGTGACTTCGACCGGCTGGCCAATGCGGACGTTGACGATGTCGGTCTCGTCCACCTTCACCTCGGCGGTGATGACGCTCATATCCGCCAAGGTCATCAGCGTTGAGCCCACGGTGTTCTGTATGCCTGCGACCACCGACTCTCCTTCGCGGACGGGCTCGTTGGTGACGAGGGCGTCGAAGGGAGCCACGAAGATGGTCTGGTCGAGCATATCCTGGTTAGCGCGCAGGGTGGCCACCTGGATTTGCAGATGCCCGCGCAGGGAATCGGTTTGCGCCTTGGCCTGATTCAGCGCGGCGACACATTGATTGAGCGTGGCCACGTCCGTATCGTAGGCCGCTTTCTTGACGTCGTAATCCGCCTTGGCTACGATTCCGGCTTTGTAAAGGGGCTGTTCGCGTTCCCAGTCCAGCCGCTTCTGCTCCAGATCAGCCTTGGCCTTCTCGACGTTGGCTTCGGCAGTCTTTTCGTTGGCAACGGCGGCGGCAATATCGGTTTTGGCGGCGGAAATAGCAGCTTGCTGGCCATTCACACCGGCCTGCTGCTGCACGTTTTGGATGGTGGCTACAATCTGGCCCTTCTTGACCATGTCCCCCTCTTTTACGTAGAGGTGGGTAACGCGGCCCATGGCGGTGGCGCCGAGATTGGCGTAGGTCCGGGGCTTGATCTGGCCGGTGCCGCTGACTACCGTGGCCAGGTTCTGGCGCGCGATCTTTGCGGTGAGAACCTTGGTGTAGCCGGACTGCTGCCTCCAGATGAAGACGGTCACAAGTACGACAACGGCCACGGCGGCGAGAATTATCAAAAGTATCTTTTTCATGCGAGTTGCGTGCTCCCTGTATCCCCAATCTCAGTGTACGCAATCAGCGCCGGTCGAGTTCCCGGCAAATGGCAACGGACCCGCCGGAGCCGGATGAATTCCATCCTTGGCGCGCGGCCTGCGCGCAGGATGTGGAAACGTCGCAAGTGCTTCAAAAAAAAGCGGCGGAGCGGAACAGCGCGAAACAAATAACAGCGCGCCTGTTTTCCGGGCGGGCGCGCGGCCCCTGGGGGGTCACAAAACCTATCCCATAAACAGTTTAGCAGTTCCCAGGAAGCCATATCCCTGCTTACCCAGGGGCCGTTTCCGCGTCCAACCAGGAGTCGATTCCCTACAGAATCTTGCCCAGCCCTTTCCGGACCCGTAGAATAGGGAATCGCAGGAGTTTTCAAGGCAAATGATGCTCAACCGCTATCGTCTTCTCATTGTTGCACTGGGTTGTGGCCTGTTTCTTATCCCCGCCGCCAGAGTTCTCGCCCAGCAGACGGACAACCCGCCGGCACAGGCGCAACCGGCCAACGGCCAGAATCAGGACGTGGACCCTCTCAAGCGCGAGCGCTCCGACAAGGCGAAGTTTGCCGCCCAGAAGGCGGTCCGCCAGGAGTTGAAGGGAGCCTACAAGTCGTGGCTGGAACAGGACGCGACCTACATCATCTCCGATGAGGAGCGCAAGGCCTTCAGGAACCTGAGCAACGACGAGGAACGGGACGCTTTCATCGAGAACTTCTGGCTGCGGCGCAACCCCAATCCGGATTCGCCGGAGAACGAGTTCCGCGAAGAGCACTACCGGCGCATCGCTTACGCCAACGAGCATTTTGCCGCCGGCAAGCCCGGCTGGAAGACCGACCGCGGCCGCATCTACATCTCCTGGGGCAAGCCCGACTCCATCGAGTCCCACGCCTCCGGGGGCAATTACGATCGGCCCGCGGCAGAAGGCGGCGGCTCCACCTCCACCTTCCCCTTCGAGACCTGGCACTACCGGTATCTGGAGGGCGTGGGCGAGAACATCGACCTGGAGTTTGTCGATAGCTGCATGTGCGGCGACTACCACTTCACCCTCGACCGCGGCGAGAAGGACGCGCTGCTGCACGTCCCCGGCATGGGCCTGACCTCGTGGGAATCGATCGGCAAGGCCAAGAAGTCAGAACGCATCCAGGGCAACAGCATTGAAAGCCTGGGCGAGGGCCCGCAGTCGGTAGGGCAGAACTCCAAGCAGTTCGACCGCATTGAGCTGGCCGCCAAACTATTCGCGCCGCCGCCGGTCAAGTTCACGGACCTGGAAAACTACATCTCCGAGCACAAACTACTCTCCGGTCCGGTCTTCCCCTTCGACGTCCGCACCGACTTCGTCAAGGTGACGGAAAGCACGGTTCTGGTTCCAATCACCATACAGATGAAGAACCGCGACATCACTTTTGTCACCAAGGAAGGCGTGGCCAGGGGCGTGGTGAATATCCTGGGTAAGGTCACCACCCTCACTCACAAGACAGTGCAAACATTCGAGGATACGGTCGAGGTCACGCAGCCGGCCGAGTTGCTGGAAAAGAGCCTTGACCGCCAGTCGGTTTACTGGAAGGCCCTGCCCCTGCTGCCCGGCCTCTATCGCCTGGATATCGCCGTAAAGGACGTGAACAACCCCGATCACATGGGTTACTACGGCCGCAGTCTCGAGGTGCCCACCTATCACGACGAAAAGCTGGGCGCTTCCTCGCTTATCCTGGCCGACCAGATGAACACGGTCGATTCCCACTCGATTGGCAGCGGCAATTTCGTCATCGGCAACACCTTTATCCGGCCTCGCGTGAGCAGCCCCACCCCGGCCAACCCGAATCCCCCGGCCAAATTCAAGCGCGGCCAGCAACTCAGCTTCTGGATGCAGGTCTACAACCTGCAAGTCGACGAGGCTACCAAGAGCAACCAGGCCACGGTGACCTACCAGATCGTCAAGACCAGCGCCGCCACGGCCGGCACTCCCGCCACGGACACTGTGATTTTTGAAAAACAAGTGGATTCAAAGGATTTGGACGCGCATAGCGACCAGATGACGGTGGAAAAAACCTTGCCCTTAGCGGGGCTCGAACCAGGAAAATACAAGGTGACGATCAAAATAAATGACGGAATCTCGAAACAAGAGATTGCGCAATCGGCGCCTTTTGTCGTGGAATAGTATGTATCCCGCACAACAGGGCTACCGGACGCAGATCCGGAAGCCCGCGCGGGCTTGAATTGCAGAAAATTGCCAGCGGCGCGGCCAGGTCACCCAGATCTGTGATGACGCGCAGCATACATCTCGTTGTATTCGCGGCGCTGCTTGCCTTGGGCAGCGGCCCGGCCAGCGGAGCTTCCCCTGGATCGGTTTCAGGGTCGGTCTCAGGCCTGGTGCGCGACTCGTCCGGCGTGCCGCAGATTGGCGCCGAGGTCCAATTGCTGCGCCCCGACCTGACGGTCGTCGCCAGCGTTTACACCGACTCGCTTGGCCACTTCACCATTCCCTCGGTCCTGCCGGGCCGCTATGCGGTCAAGGCCATGGGCGCCTGGTTTCTGCCTTCTATGCGCGAAAACGTTCGTGTCCGCGCCCATACCGTCGTCAACCTGACGCTGAACAGCCTGTACGAGGCGATGCAGTGGCTGCCTGCGGAGCCGCGCTCCGGCAACTCCCAAAAGGACGATTGGGCCTGGACGCTGCGCTCGGCCGCCAACCGCCCCCTGCTGCGCTGGCTGGAGGACGGTCCGCTGGTGGTCGTGGCCGACGAAGCCGGCGCGCATCCCCGGCTGAAGGCTCGCCTGGTGGCCACCGGCCAGGAGGGCGCCTTCAGCGAGAGCGGCGAACGGATCTCGGCCGCAGTCGAAGAAACGCCGTCCTATAGCCGGGAATTTCTGGCCCGCGTTGATTTCGCACCCGACACCGATGCCGACATGGAATCTATGCTCGGTTTCCGCCAGGACCTGGGATTTGCCGGTGCCGTGCAGGCGGTGGCGGCTGTCGCCCTCCACCCGGAGGTAGCCGCCGGTGGCGCCGAGGGGCTGGATGAGGCCGCCGTCCGCGTTTGGGAGACGATCCATCTGGGCGACGAGTTCGAGGTCGAGGCGGGCTCCAGTCAGGTGCTGGCCCGGCTCTCCTCGACCTCTCCGCAGACCACAGCCTCGGTGCTGCCCTATGCCTCCGTGGGCTGGCGGGGCGGCGACTCCGCGGTTCGCTATCGCGTGACCACTTTTCTGCCCGGAGCTTCGGGGAGCGAAGATTCTGAAGCCCGCTCCTGGCTGCCCGATCTCTCCGCTCGCGACGGCAAGCTGGCCATCGAACACGGGCTGCATCAGGAACTCGGTTGGGAACGGCGAACCGATCTGTCCAGCGTCGCCGTCGTGGTCTTTGCCGACAAAATCGACAACCCGGTCCTCGAGGCCATGAGCCACTTTGTGGGCGGCAGTTCCAGCTCCGCAGCGGTGCTCCTGGACCCTGTCAGCGGCTTGCTCCACGCCGCCGGCCCGGAGTTTTCCACCGTTGGAATGTCGGCTTCCTTTGGGCACAGCCTGCCCGGCGGCAATCATCTCCGCCTCAGCTACGCCAACGGCAACGCCCTGGTCCTGTCTGCCTCTTCGCTGCAGTCCGCATCCCTGGCGCAACTGCTTGCCAGCGCCCAGCTCTGCCGCGCACAGTCGTACTCGCTATCGCTCTCCGGCACGCTGGACGGCACCCGGACCCGTTGGCGGGCCAGCTACCGCTGGCAGCCGGAAGATACGCTTACCCCGGTTGCGCCCTTTGCGGGGGACGCCGCCGCGCCCTGGCTCAGCCTGCGCCTTCGCCAGCCCCTTCATCTTTGCAGCAACGGCTGCGGCGGCTTCGAGGCGCTGATCGATATGCGCAACCTGCTGGCTCAGGGCTACCGCCCTTATCTGTTGAGCGACGGCTCCCTGCTGATTTTCGCTCAGGAGCAGCGCGGCTTCCGCGCCGGCCTGGCCTTCAACTTCTAGAAGGCGCGCTCCGGCGCGCGCCACTTCCGCATTTTGAGCAAGCCCCGCCGCTGTGCTATATTCTTCAAGTGGCGGCAGAAATATCTGCCTGATCGTGCCGTGTGCAAGCCTAGAGCGGTTCTACAATTCACGTGCCCTTTCTGGCATTGTGCAGGATGGCATTTACTTCCACCCCAGCGACGAAGACCTGTTGCTGGGGCCCCAGTTGAGGAAAATGCCATTTGAAGACAGTGGTTTCGGGGTACAGCAATTGTGAAACCGCTATAGCCGCCACACGGTTTTTCTGGTGGTCTGGACGCGTAGCTCAACTGGCAGAGCATTCGGCTCTTAACCGACAGGTTGTAGGTTCGATTCCTACCGCGTCCACCATAAAATCAATTATTTAACGAACCTCCGGCGGATCACCCAATTCCACAGAACCCCACAGCAGATCAAACCGCCACCGGCTGCCGCGCAGCTTGAGGCTTTTGTTGCGCTTTCACTATAGACATTCCTTGTCGCGGCCTCGTTGCTGAGCGCATAGATTATTGCCACATGCCAATGGGGGCGCTTGTTCGCCCCCATTGGCATGATACGTGTTCCTGAATCCGCCCCCGGATTCATTCCTCTATTCAGCCTTCCCGATGCTTTCTTCCTTATAAGCCTTTTGCAGAAAGTAGAACGCCTTCTTTTTCTCGCCTTGATCCGAAATCAGACCCTTGCGATTGAAGCCATCCTGAATGCCGGGAAGCTGGCGGCGGGGAGAATGGAAATCCATCAGTATCCATGGGCTCATTCCGCGCAACTGAGGAATGCGGTTCAGCATGGGAAGCTGATGCCGGTAGATGCTCTCCTGGTATTCCTCGGTCCAGCGGTCGCTCTCCGCCCCGTGCAGGCCGGCCTTGGCGTCTCCCCCAAATTCGCTGATAATGAGCGGCTTATCATAGGCGATCTTCCACTCTGTGGTGTCGGCGTCTTCCGGGTTCTGCTCATACCAGCCGATGTATTCGTTTGCGCCAATGACGTCGAGAGCCTCGCCCAGCGAATCATCGACATACTTGATATGCCCTTCGGAACGGACAAGAAGCGCCGCCGTCACCAGCCGTGTCGAATCGAGCGCGCGAACATCGCCCGCCAGCGTCTTCAGGAATTGCGTTCGCTCGGGAGTGTTCGGCGTCTCATTGGCAATCGACCACAGCAAGATCGAGGCCTTATCGCGATCGCGGCGAATCTCCTCGCGCAACTGCTGCTCGGCCTCTTTAAGAACCGCCGGATCGCCAAAGTGTTCCGCCCAGTAGACCGGGATCTCCGACCAGACCATGAGGCCCAGCCGGTCGGTGGCGCGTGTCATGCGCTGATCGTGTGGATAATGCGCCAGCCTGACATAGTTGCACCCCAGCTCACGGGCCCATCCGAGCAGCGTCGCTACGTCCTCATCGTTGCTGACGCGGCCGCCACGATAGGGGGCCTCGGCATGGATGGAAATTCCCCGCAGAAAGATGGGCTTTCCATTCAACAGAATCTTCGTGCCACTCGCTTCGACCGTGCGAAAGCCCATATCGTCTTGCAGCGCATCTTCGCCGGATTGCAACACCACGCGATACAGCTTGGGTTGCTCGGGGGACCAAAACTGTATTCCGGCGGCGTTCAGCTTGATCGGCGCGCGGCCCTGGCTGTCCACCGCGGCATCAGCTTCCAGCTTGAGCTCCGGAATGGAGACGCTGACGCCGGCGCCGGGAGCCGCGTCCTGAACATGCACCCAGCCTTCCACTGCGGTGCGGCTATGATTCAGGTGCAGGTCATAGTCGTCGATGAAACTCTCCGGCACATCCACAAGCGCAACATCCCGGGTGAGTCCGCCGTAGTTGAACCAATCCGTATCCAGGGTGGGAACGCCGTCTGCCTGCCGGGTATCGTCTACCGCGACCACCGCGAAGTTCTTCCCGGAATGCAGGAGCTTGGTGACTTCGCAATCGAATGGAGTGAAGCCGCCTTCGTGTTCGCATACCTGGCTTCCGTTGACCCAAAGGATGGCTTTGTAGTTCGCCGCGCCAATATGGAAAAAAGCGCGGTGATGCTCGCGAGGCTGGTAGTCGAAGTCCCGCTGATACCAAATTAGCCCTTCGTAGTAGGTGAGCAACTCCCGCTGTGAGTTCCAGTCGCCCGGCACCCTCAGCGCAGGCGATTTGCTGAAGTCATATTCCACGAGCTTATTGCTCCCAGGGCGTGGAGCCTCGTTCAGATAGTATCCGTCGTTGCGGATTACATGATGGAAGGTGTACAAGCCGTCAAAATACGGATCGATGATGACATGCCAATCGCCATTCAAACTGATGTTTTGGCGGTGATCCACGTCGACCAGAATCGTGGGGTTAGACTGCGCATTTGCCTGAATACTTCCCGCTATGCAAAGAACAATGATGGCGAAAAAACAACGGTTCCAAAACGCGAATTTCACGAAACAAATCCTCCAGTCGCTCAGTAAGGAGGGGCCGGCGGACAATCGCTTGCCCGCCGGCCCGGTGAAAGAACAACAGTTAGTTAGAAGGTCAACCGGCCGCCCAACTGAATAATGCGCTGGGTGCCGGCGGCTGAGGTGATGTTGCCCTGAGAGGTCGCCGTGATGTTCCCGGAGGACGGGTTGCTTAGACTCACCCAGTTCATGACGTTGGTCACTTCGGCGCGGAACTGGAACACTGTTCCATGCGGGAAAGTAAAGTTGCGTAACAGGCCCGCATCCATATCCTTGAGGCCCGGTCCGATCAGGGAGTCGCGTCCCACGTTGCCGTCTGCGCCGCCAGGGCCGATGCCCCCTGGTACGCCAGGCCCGTTGGGAAAGAACGCCTGCCCTGCCGCCTGGGCTAACGCGATAGTCGTGTTAGCCGCGCTATACGTGCCGTTGAACCATTGCGTCACTACGCTATTTGGGCTCTGGCCAGTGAAACCGCATACACGGCAGCGGTGCGGGTCGAGCTTGGGGTTAACGCCAGGAACTGCGACGGGGCGGCTCTGGCCCAAACTGTCAAAGTTCTTGTTGGATCCCGTGGACACCGTAAACGGCCCGCCGCTGATAAAATAGGCGACCGATGAGATCGTCCAGCCGTTGAACACTGCCTTCGCGACCTTGTTTTCATGGACGTAGTTGATGTTCCACATGCCGGAGATGGCCGCATTCTGGTCACGGTTGGCGTCCATAAGGCCTTTTTCTTCCTGAAGGCCGCCGCCGAGAGCGCCCATGAGGTTATTAGAGGCAGTGAAGGGCTTGCCAAAATAGCCGAAATCCTGCGCGCCCATCAGTCCATTCTCCACCACGTTTGAGCTTTGCAGCGCGCGGCTCCAGACATAGAAACCGCTGACTGAGAAGCCGCGTGACAGTGTCTTGGTCGCCGAGACTTGAAGCCCGTTATAGTTGGAGGTCTGGTCTGAGATCAGGTAGGTAATCCCGCTCAGGGTGCCAGGCGTAAGGTTGATGCCGGCATCGAATTGACGACGTTGCTCGGTGCTGGCCGCTGAAGTGCTGAGCGCGCCGACTAACGCGCCGCCGGAAGAGTTTACAAGTGCATAAGGCGCGTAGTTGGCGTCGACGAAGCCTGACAGGTGACGGCCTAGAGTGCCTATATAAGCTGCCGTCACGCTGAACCTGGCAGGCAATTGCCGCTGCACGCTGAGGTTGAACTGGTAGACCGACGAATCTTTGAAATTCAGGCCGATGGCTTCGATGCTTTGGCTCGGATAGAATTTCGGAGCGGCCGGCGTATAGGTGTACGGGAAGATGCCGCCACCGGGAGCGGTGCTGGGGAAACCGAGGTTGTAAATATGGGTGAAGGATGGTTCGGAGCCAAAGCCGTTGCGAATGGAGAACGGCATGGCGTTGCCGGGCTGGTTCCACTCATTACCGCCGGGATTGCCGTAGAAGATGCCCGCTGCGGCGCGAATCGAGGTCTTGCCATCCCCAAACGGGTCCCATGCAAAACCGGCACGAGGCGAAATGTGGCTGAAGCTCGTGCTGATGATGCCGCGACCGACGCCGCTGTCCCCAGGGAACAATTGACCCAGCGGCGCTGCCGTAACGACAGTGGATTGCTGGAGGGGAACAAACGTCGTCGTCCTGTCATGGGCATCGACGGGAGGCGTATCGATGTCCCAGCGGAGTCCAAGGTTGGCCGTGAAACGGGGCGTGATGCGGTAGTTGTCCTGCGCAAACGCCGCGAAGTGCCACGTGCTCAGGTGCGTGATATAAGGCGTGTCCTGCTCAAATGAGTTGACATTGCCGGTGATAAAGTCAGCAATCGCATTCCCCGTGCTGGTGGGCGCGGAGGTCGAGAAGGTAACGTCGCCATAATTATTCAGATTGGCAGCGAACAAGGTCTGGTCGAGAGCGAACTCACCGCCAATGGAAAGGTTGTGTTTGCCCTTGGTGATGCTGACCAGGTCGCGTAACTCATAGTTGTTGGAACCCGTGACCGGGCCGGCGTTCGGGTTTCCCGTGCTAAAGCCGGCGCCGACGTTTAGATAGGGCAATCCGGCCGGTCCCTGGATGAGGAAGTTCGAGCCGAAACTGGCGAGGGTTTGGTTACCTGGGCCGGTTACAGGGATGAGAACGCGTCCGCCCAAGGCCCGCGTGAACGTTAGCCAGGCCTGATTGGCCGTGCTGGGGCTGAAGGTGTGAACGTCGCTGATGTTGGCATTCGTCTGTTTCGAACGGGACTGATTTCCGGTCCAATTGATGTTGCCGCCTCCGCTGGGAGTTGACGCGGTATTGCTAAAAAAGTAGGTCACTCCCACATGGTCCTTGCTGCCGAGGTTCTCGTCAAACTTGCCCAGGTATTCGTCTTCGTCTGTCGGAGTGTTGTACGTGGTGAGGTATTTCCCGCCGCCGCTCCCTGCTTGCAATGCGCCGGTGGGCAACGGGACGGAAACACCGATTGTGTTGGTTACGTTCAAGAAATTTGCAGCGGTGGGGTCCAGAAGGGCGGTGGGTATACAGTTCGGTGTGTCAGTCGCGCAGAAAGTGCTGCTGTTTGTTCCATGAATCTGATTCGCCAGGATGTGCGTGGTGCCCGGAAAGTAGACCGTGAAGGTGTCGCCACTGCCCGCCGTAGTAAAGTCGCCCAGGCGCTCCTCGGCCGAGGGCGTCACACCGCCTGAGACCGGTGCTCCTTGTATCTGGCGCAGACCGGCATAGCTGCCGAAGAAGAAGGCCTTGTCGTGCTTGACGGGGCCACCGAAGGCTCCGCCAAAGTTGTTGCGGTGGAAGGGGGGCTTCAGAAACGCCGTGGGATTAAAGGGGTCGTGAGACGGAATCCAGGGATAAGCGTTGAAATCCGTAGTGCGGTTGAACTCGAACAAACTGCCGTGGAACTTATTTGTTCCCGACTTGGTGATCACCGAGACGACAGCGGCAGAGTATTGGCCGTATTGCGCCGAGAATGCGCTGGTCTCTACGCGGAACTCTTCGACTGCGTCGGGGTTGGGCGCCGGGTTTCCGTAGTTGCGCATACCGGTGTTGTTGTTGCCGCCATCCAGGTAAAAGGCGACGGTTCCGTTGCCGGCGTCGAGCCCGCCGTTGATCTGGACATCAGCGGACGCAATTCCAACGGTCATTTGGGGCGAACCGGCGGGGTTCGAGGTGGGGCTCATGTTATTGGCCATCACGCCCGGCGTGAGGGAAAGTTCGGAGTATATATTGCGATTGACCAGAGGCAGGCCGATGATCTCGGCTGGCTCAATGGTCCTGCCCAATACCGCGTCAGACGTATTGATCACCGGGGGAGCCTCATTGACCGTGATGGTCTGAGACTGCGCGCCCACGGTCAGTGGGATGTCAACCGTCAGCGTCTGGTCCACGTTGAGGGCGAGATTCTGTTGCACAAAGCGTTCAAAGCCGGCCGCCACCGCCTCGACGGTGTACCTGCCCACGGGAAGGTAATCGATGCGGTACTCCCCATAGCCGTTTGCCGGCGCCGAGCGCGTGTATCCGGTATCCACGTTGATTGCCTTCACGGTGGCCGTGGTGATCAGCGCGCCTTGTTGATCCTTTACCGTACCGACGATGGACCCGGTAATCTGCTGTCCAAACGCGATGATGCTGCCGGTGAGGATGATGATGAGCGCCGCGAGGATTCGCGCGCCCGCAATGTATTTCAACGAAAACTTCATTTGAAGCCTCCTGAGATTTGCGGTATTTTGAACGATTCGCCTCCCGCTGCCCACGTGCATTCCCATGCTCAGCCTTATCAACTGCGAGGCGGAACACTGAGCTTACGGGTATTGAATCGCCGGATGCAAGAGTAGCAACTCATTTCCGGATTTGTCATGTAAATAATTCGATAGGTCGAAGTGAATACCTTGTGCAGCTCGAAACTACTGAAAAATATAGGGTCTGTGACGGTTTGGAGGCATATCTCCCCGAATTGTTAACGTTGTTAAAGTCCGGCAAGTCTATTATTAACAAAGAGTTTGAGAATGCACTGAAATACCGGCAGCCATCGTCCTGTCGCGGCTCAAGGTTTGGGCCGGCGCCGGTGGCAGTTGCCTGACCAGGCGGGATGCGATGCAGCATGAACGGCCAGATCAGTCTCGTACCGGCGCTCAATTAATCAGCGCGAAGGCTCGGGGAGAACTTCGATGGCGTCGACAATGGGGTAGTTGACCACCGGTATGAATGAGAGTTCGATCTTACCTTGCGCAGTCGCCGGAATATCGTCAAACGTCTTTGCGACGGGGTTGGTTCCACCCTCGGCCAGGATGTCGAAGTTCTTCAAAATCATGTTCCCGTTGCAGGAGACATCGAATATCCGGCTGCCGGGCCCCCCGTTCCCCCAATTGTGTTTGCCGAACCATGGTTCGGAGAAAAACAACGTGACACGATAGTTCCCTGGTGAAACGACGGGGATGTCATAGCGAAAGCGCCCAATTCGATGGTAACTGTAGATGCCGCGGTTCGTGGCCTTTGTTGAATCGGGAAGCAGCCCTCTTCGGCCACCGCTGAAGTATCGATCGGAGAGCCATAGGTGATTGGCGGAGTCTGTGATTGATGATGGACTTGCAGTGATTCGAACCGGCAGAAGATTATCGGAGTCGGCAGGGAGAATCTCGACCGCATTCAGCAAAGACACTTCGCTGGTGTAGTCCAGATGGATGGCGCCATCGTTCTCGGGATGAATTCTCGTCTGAACGTAGGACGTGGTAATGCCATCTCCACCCGCATTGTCGACCACATCGAAGTTGATATCAGGCGCCGCATTGATGGAGAAGAGGACGGTGTGCGTTGCCATTTGCAGATCGGAGGTCTCCGCAAAGTGTAAGTGAACCTCGTACACGCCCGGTTTGACGGGGAAGACGCAGTGAGCAATTCCACGAATGCCGCCCAGGTAGAGGTAGGGATCCTCCGTCCCGACGATTCTCTGCGCGGCCACGGTGACGCTGTCGCCGCTATAGTAGTAATTGCCCGGCGTCCAGGTATATCCGGAGTGATCGACATACGTCTTGCGGCCGGTTCCCATCAGGGCGCGGATGGTGTTCTGTGGTTGCGGCAGAGCAGCCGGCGAGCCCTGGGGCGCGGCCACCACGGCCTTCGTTGCGTTTCGGTGCACGAAGACGAAGTAGCCGCACAACAGCGAGACCGCCACAAAGAATGCCGCGGCCACAAGCCATCGCGAGAGTCGCTTTGGCAGAGGCGTGACGGCAGGAAGAGCCTGCTCCGGCTCTGAAGAGGATGGCGCTGATGCGTCCTGCGCGTTCAAGGCGCTGTCCGCTCCTGTATGGACGAAGGACGGCATATAACGGCCGAGCGGGATCAGAATATGGACTGGCCGATTTACCCCGTCCGTCTGGTAGATCTCCTGCAGGCGCTTGCGAAGGGAATGGGCGGTTACCCGGACGATGGTATCGGCTTGCGGGTCGAAATCGTCGCGCCTCCCCAGCGCTTCGGTCGCGATGGCGGATTCCGTGACCTGGTCATCCTGATTCAGGAAGTGCTTCTCGCAGACAAAAGTGAGCATTCGGGCTAGATTGCTGGACCGGCCCAGTGCCCCTGAGGTCAGCAGCCAGTCCAACTCTTCCCTTTCAGCCTCGAGACTGTTGGGGTCCAACGGCATCAGCACACCAAATCTCCAGTTTGACAAGAACTTCCACTTTGCATTTCCGACTACGAAGCACTATACCACCTGTTGGCTATACCTGGGCCTCTTCGCATGTCTTCCAGGGTCAAAGCCCGGACCTGCCCGGCAGGGCCTTTGCCGGGGCCAGGAAGCCCTGAGAGGAGCCAGAAACAGGCCAGGGAAAGCCTATGGAATTCCGGAGAGACAGTATTTGTCGATTGCCATGCCATCTCTCCATTTCAAGGGATGCCCCCGTCTGGTGGCGGACGAACGGCTCCTTACGGCATGAATAAGCGCACTCGGACATGCCATCTGGTGCTCTCACCGGGCTTCAGCGTCACCATGCCGGTGTCCATCCCGTCCCACTCCTTGCCGAAGGGGTCGGCGAAGTTGTACTGGTGCTCGATGGCTGCGAAGCTCTTGGCGGGGGGCGCGTACATCTGGATGGTCTTGATCTCCTGCGACAGGCCTTCGATTTTGACCCCATAATGCGCGGCCGGGTCGATGATCTCCACGGTAGCGGCGCCGCCTTTCCAATCCAGGCGGCTCCAGTTATCGTCGAAGAAGTTCTTGGCCAGGGTCACGCCACCGGGGGCGCTCAGGTCAAACCTGGTTCCCTTGACAGGCAAAACTTTGCCCGTAGGGAAGACATTGTCGTAGTTGTCCGCCTCGGCCACGGAGGAGGCGGGAATATGCACTCTGGCCTGCTCGCGGTCGCCGGAGGGCAGGTTGAAGTAGGGGTGCCAGGCGATGGCCATGGGCTCGGCCTCGCTGCCTACGTTGTGAGCCGCAATCGAGGCATCGATGGCCTCGGCCGAAAGCGTGACGGTGATGACCAAGTCGGTCTTCGAGAGCCAGTGACCGCCGAAGTCGCCGGCATGAATCACGCCGATGACCTGTTCGCCGCCAGGAAGCATTTTGACCCGGATTTTGTCGGTTTTGGACTTGAGGATTAGCCCGTGCATGGCGTGACGCTCTGCGCCTGCCAAGTGCCCGATGTTGTTGGCCGGCAGTGTCAGCGTATGGCCCTGCCACTCGGTGGTCAGGGTCTTGCCGTCGACCGCGAGCTTGCCGCGAATCCGGTTGGGATAAGGAACCAGAAAGGCCGCCCCCAGCCAGAAGCTAACGTCGCCGTTGTCGTCATCGTCCACATCGAGCATCTTCTTGGCGCCGGCCAGGTCGGGCGAGGCCAGCACATCCACATTGCCTTTGCCGGGGAAGTTGGCTGTAATTTGCAGGATTTCCATGCCGCGGCCTGGCGCGACGGTAATGCTGGTGAACTCCGGCTGGGTGGCGCTGACGGCAGCGCGGGTGAGAATGATGACCTTTTGGCCGCCAATCTCAGGGAGTGCCTGAGCGTGGCTGTTGAGTACCAGCGGGCCAGCCATCGAAACCGGCAGGGCAAGAAACAGCAGGACAAGCGCGCGAACGACGATTTTCATCTCCATCCATCCATAAAGGCGCAATCGAATTTTCCGGAACCGGCTTGGCGCAGGGGGGTGATTCTCCCGGTGCCGGCAAGCGCATCCCGAGGTTTGTGCCATTCTACGCCAACCAGCCGCCGACAGCAGATCGATCTTCACGAGCTGTTATCGCAGCAGCGCGCCCGCGGAACGGTAGCACTGGCCGCCAACCGCGGTGACAACGGCAGGAAGCTGCGTGGTTTCGGTCAAAATCTCAATCGCGCCGTCGTGCAGCAAGACGGTGTCTTCCACTTTGCCGCCTTGCGCCGAGGGGTTCCACGCGAAGGCCTGCCGGTTCAATACGATCTCCGCGCCATTGGGCGTTGCCAGCCACTCTCTCTCCGCATAGCCGGTGGCTCCGCCCTGGTGATGCAACTCTTCTTCTCCGGGAAACCCCGCTGCGGCATAAGCGTCCTTGGCAACCGCGTACAATTGCCTCGCGGCCGCTCCAGCGCGCGTGGCATGCAGCAATGCGGCATTGACCTTCGCCGCCGCTTCAAATCCGCTGGCAAGCTGCTGGGGCATCGGGCCGAAATGAACAAAGCGCGTCATGGAGATGACCAGTCCCCACTTGCGCGCGCACAGATTCACCATTCCATAATGCTCCAGCTGCCTGCCCCTGGGCAGAGCGTGCTTGTACTTGAGAATGCGATCATCCACCGCCGTCAGCAGCACGGAAGGAAGAATGGCCTTCTGAATGAGGAGCGAAGCGGCCATGGCGCTCATCTCCTCTTCCGTCACGCCCGGCTCAAGATGCAGAACCACCTCCTCGACAACGCGCGCCGTCATGCCGCTCAGCAATCGATACCGCTCGATCTCCGTAGGCTGCAACTGGCTGCGCAGTTCGGCAAGGTTGATGAAATCGCAGTTTGCCTCATGGGTGTCGGCGCCGATGGCGCCCTTCGCGGCCAAGCCGAGCGCCGCTTTAGTAAAATTCGCATCGCTCCAGGGCACGACGACCGGCTCAAAGGGCAACTCGCCGAACTCCTCATCGTGCATCCTCGGCGCTTCATTCTTCGTTGTGATGTAGAAGCCTTTCCCATCCTTGCGCACGAAGACGGCGGCGCTGCCCGTCGCCGCGGGAATGGCAATGCGCATGTCCACCTGCCCGGCCGTGGCCCACGCCACATTCTCATGCAGGCTCAACAGGACTCCGGCAAGGTTGCGTTTGTCCATGAGCTCCATCAGTTGCTGCTTTTTGGTCCCGATCTCATCGTTAATGGCTGCTGTGCTCATCTCTCTTCTCCGCTCTGCCGCCGAAACACAACCTAACCGGCGGAAACTGCTGCTCTGATCTGTTTGAGCGCCGGATAAATCGCGCGATAAATCTTGTATTGCCGCTGAAGTTTATCCGAGGATTGCTTCTCCGGGCTGACCACCGATGCGACGCGCACGAACCGGGCGCAGGCCTCATCCACCGAGGGCCATAGGCCCGCGCCCACTCCGGCAAGAACCGCCGCGCCATGCGCCGCGCCCTGCTCCGCCGCAAGCTGCGAGACTGGCTTGGCGTACACATCGGCCTGAATCTGCCGCCAAAGCGGAGAAAGCGCTCCGCCTCCGCCCAGGCGAATATCGTTTACCGGCACGCCGATCTCCGCGAAGATGGTTAATGTATCTTTCAAGCTGAAGGCCACCCCTTCGAGGATGGCGCGGATGATATGTCCGCGCCCATGGCTGGCGGCCAGGCCAATCAGCGCGCCGCGCACCTCCGCGTCGAGATGCGGCGTTCGTTCTCCCATCAGGTAGGGCGCCCACAGCACGCCATCGGCTCCAGCGGGAATAGCGGCAGCCTCCCGCGCGAGGCTTTCATACGGATTGCAGGTTGCGCCGGTGGTTCCAAACGTGTCCCTGAACCAGCGCAGAGACAGACCCGCCGCCTGGGTCACGCCCATCACATGCCAGCGCTGCGGAACTGCATGACAGAAGGTGTGCAGGCGTCCGCGCGGATCAAGAAACGGCTGGTCGGTCGCGGCAAAGACGACGCCGGAGGTTCCAATCGTTGCGCTCACGTCGCCGGCCTTGACAATGCCCATGCCAATTGCGCCCGCTGCCTGATCTCCGGCACCGGCGACCACCGGCGTGCCCTCGGCAAGACCCGTCGCAAGCGCGGCGCGCGCCGTAATTGTTCCCACCACCTGCTGCGATTCAAAGAGCTGCGGCAGGCAACTCGTATCCAGATGCGTGGCCGCCAACATCTCCTGCGACCAGCGGCGATGAGCGACATCGAGCAACAGCGTGCCGGATGCATCCGACACATCCGTAGCCTTCACGCCCGTCAACTGCAAGCGAACGTAGTCCTTGGGCAGAAGAAAGGAACGAAACAGCTTCCAGATCTCCGGCTCGTGGGCGCGCACCCACATCAGCTTGGTCAGGGTGAAGTTGGTGAGGGCCGGATTCGAGGTCAGCTCCACCAGCCGCTGCTCGCCGATGGTCTCGTTCAGCGCGTCGCACTCGCCCTGAGTGCGCTGATCGCACCAGATCAGGGCGGGTCGGAGCACCTCGTCGTTCTCGTCGAGCAGCACCGCGCCGTGCATCTGCCCGGTCAGGCCAATCGCCGCAATCTCCGTCTTGTTGACAGCGTTTTCCCGGAGGAGCTTGCCCAGCGCCTGCTGACAGGCGTTCCACCAGTTGCGCGGGTTCTGCTCGGCCCATCCATTTTGCGGAGATGCAAACTGCGCATGATCGTGCGTCGCCGAGGCAATCACTTCACCCTTTTCGTCGACCAGCACCGCGCGCGTTCCGCCCGTGCCCACGTCGATGCCGATGATCTTGCGGGTCATTGCTGCTCACTCCTTCCGGCAGTGGAAACTTCCGTGGCCACGATTCCGTTCTCAGCCCTCAGCTGGCTCATGAAGATAAGACTCCCATCCCAGATAGCGTGTAGTAGCCTCATGCACGGCCTTGGAGACATTGCTGAAGTTGGCGGCCACATGGTGCTCGAAGCCCTCGCGGCAGATGAACCTGAGCAGCTTTTGCAACTGCGGAATCTCCGCTACGCCAGCCCCGCCAAAGGTTTCCAGCGGATCGTCGGTGAACTTGCCTGCGCCGGTGTAGCCGCGAATTACGCCGCGGCGGTCGTCGGTTGAGTAGCGGGCGTAGCTCATGGCGCCGGCCTTCACGCGGCCCACGCAGGTTCCGAAGGTGTTGGCCTTGTCCACCGTGCCGGCGATGATCTCCTGGTAGTCCATGCGCACATCCTTGAAGAAGTGCTTGGGCAGATTGGAGCAGTGGAAGCAGACGCACTTGTCGGGATGGCTGCCGTAATTATTGTTCCAATCCAGCAGCGCCGAGGGAGTGCCCGAGGCCAGCGCCAGCATATACATGCTCAGGGTGCCCGGCACGTCTACCTCGCAGGCCGAGGGGATCAGGTTGTTGCTCATCATGCTCATGATGGTGCAGGGCACCACACCGAAGAACTCCTCCATCGAGGTCCAGCACTGCACGGCGCTGATGGTGACGCAAGTCTGCTTCATCCAGCCGTCGATGACCGCGCCCAGCTTGGCCATCTTGAGCAGCGCCTCGTCCGAGATCCCCTTGGTCGAAACGTAGCTCTTGATAGCGGCCAGCTTAGCCTGCGCGGCCTCGTCCGTCATCTTGTTGATGCGCCCGAAGATCTCCGAAAGATCAATCGTCTCGACGGAGATGCCCGCGGTCTCGAAGATGCGCTCCGAGTAGCGCACGGTGTTGAAGGCCGTGGGACGCGCGCCGATGGCGCCGATGCGCAGATTCTTGAGTCCCTTTACAATGCGGCAGACCGCCGAGAACCATTCCAGGTCGGCTTTGAACTCCGGCGAATCCAGCGCTTCGGTATGCAGCGTGGTCAGCGAGTAGGGAATGTCGTACTGCATCAGGTTGTTGCAGGCGCTCATCTTGCCGCAAAAACTATCCCGTCGAGTCGCGATGGTCATGTCCGCGGAGCGGTCGGGCGTGGCCTGCACCAGCACCGGCACCTTCAACCCGGAGAGACGGATGGCGTCGGCAATGCCGCGCTCCTCGCCGAAGTTGGGCAGCGTGATGATGATGCCGTCGATCTCCTCGGCGTGCTTCTTGAACAACTCCGCGCAGCGTTGCGACTCAGCGTAGGTTTCCACCGCGCCGTGCTTCGACTCCTCCGGGCTAAGCACCACGGCCTGCGCCCCGGCCGCCTCCAGAACGGCGATGATCTCCACGCGGCCGGTTTTCGCCAGTTGGTCCGGGAAAAAGCCGCGATTGCCTACTACCACGCCAAACGTCATCTTCTGTTGTGTGGCCATCTTCCTGCTCCTTCAATCCTTGCTGTTTCCAGCAGCGGTCATCGTTTGTTGAAACTTACCAATTGCTCACGCGCCTACCGGACTCGCCCCGGACGGAATTTGACGACGTACAGCACTCCCAGCGCCGTCAGCAATCCGCCCCACCAAACCGGGGTATGCAGGTTGGTCAGCTCCACCAGCGGCGGATAACTTCCCGTGTGCCATTCATAGACGCCATAGCCGAGGATCATCAGCCCATAGGTGACCAGCAGCACTCCGATGAAGAACCATATGGGAATTCCGGAACCGTGCATAATTCTTATTCCTTTCCTCTCTCATCTCAGGAAGAAAAAACTCGCTACCAGAACAAAATGTTGAGCGCCGCAAAGATGCACACCGCCAGCGTCGCCCACAGCCACACGTTTTTGTAGAACGGGACCGGCTCTTCCTTGGGCAGCGGGGTCACGCCATAGACGAGACCTTCCAACTCCGCCACCGGCCTGGGCTTGGTAAACATACTGACCACAAAAATGACGATGGCTGTGAAAAGACAGGCCCACAGCGCGCGAAAGACATTTTCGGCCATCGGCTTGGCGTCGGGCGAAAGCGCCACATAGGCCAGCTTGGCGGGATAGAGGTGGACCCATTCGAAGAGGCTCGCCGAAAAGATGATGCCGGAGAGCAGGCCCAGAAAGCCGGCGATTCGGGTGGCGCGCTTCCAGAACATGCCCAAGAGAATGGTGGCCAGAAGAGGCGCGATAAAGATGCTGAACAGCGCCTGCACGTAATCCATGATGCCGTGGGAGCGCTGCACCAGATAGCCGGCGCCGATGGAGACGAGGACGCCAAAGACAATCGACAGCCGGCCCACCATCACATAGTGGTTGTCTGTGCCTTTCTTGTTGATGAGCGGTTTGTAGAGGTCGTAGGTCCACACGGTCGAAAAAGCGCTCACGTTGCCGGCCATGCCGCTCATGAAGCCGGCAATCAGCGCGGTGATGCCCAAGCCCAGCAAACCCGGGCCGAGGTAACGAACCATCATCAGGGGGAGCACCTCGTTATAACTGTGCAAATCCGACTGCGGCCCCTCTTTCTGGTTAAGCACATCCTTTTGGACCGCCGGTGAAAGCGATGTCTGTTTCAACAGCGGAGCGCAATCGGAAGACATCGGAACGCAGGCTTTCCATGTGTCCTGTGGAATCAATTGCATACGGCTGCCGTCGGGATTCTGCAACAATACCAGGCCCAGCAGGCCGGGCAGAATGACGATGAAGGGAACCGCCATTTTGAAAAATGAACCGATGATGGGAGCCATGCGCGCGGCTCTCAGATTGTGCGCGGCCAGCACGCGCTGCACCACCAGGAAATCGGTGCACCAGTATCCGAAGCTGATTGCGAAGCCCAGGCCGAAGACGATCCCGGTCCAGTGCACTCCCATGGGATTGTCGGCAAAATGGGCGGTATCGCGCCACAGGTGGAAGTAGCTGTCCGAATGCATGTTGGCGATGATCTGCCGTTTCAGCCCGTCCACGCCGCCGGCTTGAATCAGGCCCAGGATGGGCACCAGCAGCGCTCCGCCCCAGATGAGCACGAATTGCAGGACCTCGTTGAAGATGGCCGAGCGCAACCCGCCCAGGGCAACGTAAAGAGTAACCGCGCAGGCCGAGACCACGATGCTGAAGGTCATGCTCCAGCCCAGCACCACCTTCATCACCACGGCCATGGCGAACATGTTCACGCCGCTCATCAGAATCATCTCCGTGGCGAAGGAGATGGCGGCCAGAACGCGCGCGTGTTCGCCGTAGCGCAGATTCAGGTAGCCGGGCACGGAGTGCGTCTTGCAGACGTAATAGAAGGGCATCATCACCAGGCCGAGGAAGAGCATGGCGGGGATGGCGCCCACCCAGTACCAGTGTGTGGCCAGGATGCCGTACTGGTAGGCCGAGCCGGCCCATCCCATCAGTTCCAGAGAACCAAGGTTGGCCGAGACGAAGCTCAAACCGGCGATCCAGGCGGTCATCTCGCGGCCGGCCATGAAGAACTCTTCGCCAGTGTTGGAGCGGCCCTTGAGGTAGAAGCCGATCCAGATCACCATGGCGAAATAGATGGCGATGACGGCGATGTCCAGCGAGCGCAGGTGCGCCAAAGGCGCGGCGCTGAAAGCCAGCAGGGCGGGTGATGCTGGCGCCTTAAGAAAACTCATGCAGTTCACGATCACGGTTTCGTCCCTCGACGCCGCTCGGCGACGCTTACATTATATGTTGACTGCCGCGATGACCAAACCAATCGACCGACAATTTGAGGATCACGCACAACCTGCCTCTATCGCAGCCGTTGAGTCATGGCAGCGCAATCAGCTGTGTATTCGGATAGTAGTGGGAGAGAATCTCGCGGAAGCCGGCGCCGGCGACCGCCATGCCGTTTGCGCCAAACTGGCACATGCCCACGCCGTGGCCTACGCTGTGGCCTTCCAGCCGCCAGCCCTCGCCGTCCGCTGTGGCTGTAAAGTCGCTGCCGGGAATCGCGCTCCAGCCCCACTGCCGCGCCTCGGCAATCCTTCTCCGCTCGTCGCCCGGCTTGGGCGGCTGCTCGCTCGCGCCGATTCTGCTTTGCCAACTGATTGGATGTCGCAGACACCATTGGCACGGCACGGAATAGTAGGGATACGCGTCTCCCGGCTCCATGCCCACATCGTGCAGGCCCACATCGCGCAGAGTGCGCGTCTGGCCTCCGCAACGACTGGAGTACATGGCTGCCAGCGGCTTGCCGCGATAGGCGAGGACCAGCCCGCGCGTGGCCTCGACGGCGCTGGCGACACGGCTGGATAACGGAGGCGGCGACTTGAGAAACTGGCAATGGGTGGTGTCGCAGAAGTCGAAGTCCGGGTGCCTTGGTCCAGCGGCCAGAAAGGAGCGCGTGGCTACAGCCTGCGCCTTCAGCGCTTCCATCGGGGCGCTCTCGGCCATCTCCGCCGCCACAATCGAGGCCACCGCCGTCTCGCGATCCATCGTAACCACAGCCAGCAACTCGCCCTTGCGAGCCTGGATGGCGAGGCGTCCGCGATAGACGCGATGAAATCTACCCGGCACGCTGAGCCGGAAGGCAACCGCTCCGCCATCGCGGGCGGCGACCGTCCAACTCCTGGCGGAGTGGGAACCGATAACCACACGTTCGTCCTCGGCGCGAAAGACGATCTGGCGGTGCCCCGGCTCGCCGTTGAGCACCAGGGGCGGGTTTTCCGCTACGCCTTGCGCGGCAACCGAGAGGACCTGCGAGCCCTCTGGTTGCAGGATCAACTCTTTGGGGTGAAAAAGTCCCAGCACGCCGAAGCGAAGCTCCTGTTGCGCCGTAGATGGCGAGGCAAACAGAAGCAAGAAGGGAAGTCCTGGCCACAGGTAACCGCGCAGAATCCTCCGCATTATGCCGCTTGTTGCTGTTGAATTCGTATTGCGCATCGATGCAGGCCTCATCGCTCACCGGCTCCCAGGGAGCGCATTATGTCTCCGGCGATCTTTGCGCTTGCAGCGCCGGTCACGCCATGCACACGCACCAAAAGCAGCAGGCGAGGCTGCGCGGCCGGGTACAGGACGACCGTGAATCCATCCGCGGCGCCACGAGGCGTGTGCGAGCAGACCGCCGTTCCGGTCTTTGCCAGGGCCGCATCTTTGCCCAAAGCCGCATCGACCGCGCGCGCCGTGCCACGCTCCGCCGAGCCGAGCATTCCCTTCACAATCCTGCTCTGCGCGGGCGATTGCTGTTCGTTGACCAGTTGCAGGTAGGCTCTCGCCCAGGCCAGTGGAGGCTCTTTCCATTCGCTTCCCAGCCCCGCCAGGTTCTCTGTGCTTGTGTCCGCGGCGGGGCCTGCGAGTCCAAAGCGGGCAAAGGTCCTCGCGGCGCGCTTGCGATCCAGTCCCGCCGCCAGTTCCAGAAAATAAGCGTTGCAGGACTGCGCAATCGCCTCTTCTAAAACAAGATTCCCGTGCCCGCGAGGAAGCCAGCAGCGGCTCTCCGTGCCCAGGCAGCGCACCGTGGGAAACCGGCCGCCGTGCTGTTCTCCATAGGCAACGGCGAGAAAAGGCTTGACCAAAGAACCGGGAGAGATGGGCGCTGGCACGGGCCATCGCTCGGCCAGCACGTTGCCCGATGCATCCAGCAGCAGGTAGGAGAGATCAGGGCTGGGAAAGTTGCGTTCGAGAACTGCCTGTGCTCCCTGAGAGAATGGCGTCTCGTGCGCCGTCTGGGCCGGTGCCAAACCAGCGGCGATGAGCAGAAACAATCCCACCAGTGCAGCCCCGGGCACAATCCGCGCTGCAGCCGCCCGCCTGAGCGCCTCCGGTTTCAGCGGGTCCATTGATAGGTAACCGTCTGCATTACTGTGGCGCCTTGATCCTTCTCTTCGATGCGCTCCGACTCCAGCTTGGAGAAGACGCGGCTGAAGCTAGCCGCATTTCCGGAGAAAAATGCCGGGCTTTCGCCGCCCGTGGTTGCTGTTTGATCGGCTGTGCCGCGGTGACCGGCCAGGTCGAGCTGCGCCATCAGCCGGCGGAAGTTGCCCGGCTCTTGCGTGTGCCGGAAGAGGGCCTCATAAGTTACGCTGTCTTTTCCTCCGGCCGGGCTGGCAGCCGGTCGGCGCGCCAACAGCTTTTCCATCAGTGCGGAATCGTTGGCCAGCAGCAGTTGCTTGCCATTCACCGCGACGTAAAGAGGCACAGCGCCATCCAGGGCAAGATACTCGCCGCCCGCGCTCGAACGTTTCTCCCAGTTGACGCCGAGTTTTCCGGTGGTCAGGCCCGGCAGCAGCGCTTGCGTCAGCGCCTTCCGCGTCGCATTTTCATCCCAGGCTTGCGCGGCGGAGACAACCATCGCCGTCTGCAACGAGACAAAGACGCCATCTTTCGGAGCGCGCGTGGAAAACACTTCGAGTGATGCATCCGGCTGCCCTGCAACCAGCAGCGCGCGCAGAGCTTCATATGCATCCACTTGCCTTGCCGCAACCGGAGCCGTGTCGATGGAAGTGTCGAGCTGTGCGGCGCTGCCGGCGTTTTCCGCCGCAACTGCCGTGGGCGCGGTTTTGTATGAGGCAGCCTGCCGCTCCGGTTTGACCTCCAGCAGATTATCGCGCAGGCTGCGCAGCAGATTCTCCGCGTCCGGCGAAGCTTCGGCCGCGTAGAAAGCCGCATCCTCTGGAGCCAGCGCCGCCAGAGCACTTACATCGCCATGAGAAACAGAAGTTAGTCCCGCACGCCGCGCCAGCACGCGTTCCTCGCGATAACTCTGGCTGGTTCTGTATAAGTCGCTCACCGCCGAAGAGTATTGCTTCATCTCGGTAACATTGCGCTGAACCCAGTAACTGCGGAAGTACGGCGAGGGAACAATCTTCTCCAGGTTCAGCACCATGCGCAGATCGCCGCGCTCGCCTTTCGCCTGTTTCACGGCTTCAACAAACCATCCTTCTCCCGCGAGGTTCTGCGATGCCTTGCCCGCCAGCCTGTCCAGAACGCCCGCGACCAAATCTTCCCTGGTGCCCAGAATCAGCCAGCCATCCCGCGCGGCAAAGGCCGCGATGCGCGACGACTGCGCGTCCTTATGCACATAAAACGCAGTCCCAGCCTCGGTGCGCTGCTCGAACTTAGCTCGCATCTGCCACAGCGGTGTGTTTTCTATTGCCTGTTGCTCCAGCCGCGTAACGTAAACAAACTCGAGATTGCCGATGTCGTATAGCCCCAGGCAACTCTGCTTGCCCGCAACCTTTTCCAGCAGGTTTTCGTCAGCCGAAAGTCCGGCGGCGGCGGAGAATTCATCCTGCGCCTGGGAGAGGCGCGTAAAGAGCCGCGAGGTGCTGAACGCCGAGTAGTTGTCGCTGGCGAGCCAAGCGCGCTTCTCTTCCGACGAATTCCAATCGCGCAACAGAGAGCCAAAGTCGCGCGCCTCGATAGAGAGCAGAGCGCCCTCGGGCAGCAGGGAAGGCAACTCGGGCCGGGGCTTGAGCGTCTGTTGCAGCGCGCCGACGGCGAAGACCACCCCGCAGCCCAGCAGCAGTATGCATCCCGAAATCCAGAGGCGTCGTTTCATTCCTCTTCCTCCTCGCTGTTTGCCGCTTTCCGTGGAGTGAACGGCTCACCCGGCAGCAATCGCGGGCGCACCACTCTGTCTTGATCCAGATCCTTATGGATATTGGGAGCACGCGCCGCGTTTTCCTGTGCGCGGGCCGCATCGGTCTCCAGACGCTTCTGTTCTTCTTCCAGAGCGTGCCGCCTCGCAGCGTCCTTCTCCAACCTCAGCGCGTCTCGCGTCAGCTTCAGAGCCTCATCGCTTTCGTGGCGCTTTTCCCTGGTATGAACCGCAAACCAGGTCAGCTTGTACGCTTCTTCCGGCTTCATTGTGGAGACAACCGGAACTCTCTGGTTGCCGGCATCCTCTTCGTCCTCGGACGCGTCGTAAGCTGGCACAGAACGTTGGCTGTAGAAGCTTCCACGCGCAAGTATCGGCTCGGCGGCCAGCAACGCCCGCGCGTCCAGGCCCGCCACAAAGGCAGCCAGCACGTACTCGAGCCTCAACGCTGCATTCTCGGGCTCTGCGGCGATGGCGGAGTGCAGCAGCTGCTCCCGCGACTTGTTGTCGGTTGCGCAAACCGCGGCCGACCAGCGGGCCTCCACAAAGAAAGGCTTGCCGGCCTCGTCCGCGCCGGGGCAGCCGCCGCGCGCAAGCAAGTTCAGCTCCGCACTGCCCAGCTCGGTGTTGGCCGCGCCGTGGCCCTTCAACGCCATGGCCGCGGCCAGCCGATCAGCATACTTCGCCTTGGGATCGGCGGCCACTGCGGTGAGTGTCGCCAGCGCCTGCTGCGCTTGCGCGTTGACGGCCAGCGTGGCAACCGCAAGCCGAATCTTCAGGCTCGAATCCCAGGGAGAAGCTTGCGCCAGCGGCTGAAGAAACTGCATTGCCTCGGAGAATTTATGTTTTGATTCGAGCAAACTGGCCGCCGAATCCGTATCAGCGTAGGGATTGCCGCTGATGAGCGTCAAACGCTTGAGCAGGGCAACCGCGCCGGGCACGTTGCCTTCGTCCAGATCGATGGCCGCAAGACCAAGGAAGTTGGGCGCGGTAAGATCGCGCGCATCCAGTGCGCGCTCGTAAACAAACCGCATCACGATCCGCTTCGACGGCTCGCTCAATGCCTGAACGGCATTTTGCAGGTCGCTTGCTGCGGGAGCGACTGTAGGGTGTTTCTTCCACTGCGCAACCAACTGCGGCAAACTGCCATCCGCCTCAGCCATTCGCAGCGCCGAGTTGAGCCACGGCGAAGCTTTCTGTTTCTCTGCGGGAATCCGCGCCAGCTCCGCGCGAGCTTCGGCAAATTTCTTTTCGTCGAGCAGCGCGTTGATCAGACTGGACTCAGCCTGCTGCAGGCTCCAATTCATTTCACTCGTCTTGCCCTCGGCCTTGCGGCGTTCCAGCTCCACGCGACGCGCAAGCAGTTGGCTCACCTGCCCCTTGGCAATCCAGTTACCCCGCTGAATCGTGCTCAGTACATCGCCCGGATCGTGGGCGGCTGTCGTAATCTCCAGCAGCCAATCCATCGAATCGCCGCGGGCGTGATATCCGGCCTCCAACAGCTCATCGGCCCGGTACTCGCCGTTGCGCGCCAGGTAGATGCGCAGCATGGCGTCCGCTTGCTGACTGATGGCCGCGTACTGTCCATTCTTTGCAACATCAGTCACTACCTGCGCAAAGTCGCCCCAGAAACTCTCCGGCATGTGTCGCGCTTCCAGCTCCGCGGCCAGCCGTTTGACGGCCAACTGCCATGCGGCCAGCGCGTCGGCTTGGCGGCCCTGCTTCCATTCGAGCGCAGCGATGCTGTCCAGTACGGCAGGCTGATCGCTCTTCAGATCGAGCGAATGCTGGTAATCGGCCAGCGCGTACTCGGCCTTGCCGGTCCCGGCGGAGTAGTCCGCAAGCTGCGCGTAGGCGTTGGCGCTCTCCGGCGTGTGTTCCAGCTCCGCCTCCAGATAGCCCTCGGCCTGCGCGTCCTTTTCCTCATCGAGGTACTCGCCGTAACGCGAGCCGTAGTAGAACCAGACTTCGCCCGCCAGTTGCTCATCGCGATCCGCCAGATGCGCTACGCGCTCGCCGATGGTTGCGTCCCCGCCGAGCGCGCCGGCAAAGGCCGCGCGCACGGGCGAAGTATGCTCGCGCAGATAAAGCCCCGTCAGGCCCGTGTAAGCCTTCTTCCACACCGGGGGCAGGTTTGCCGACCGCGCGGCTATCCCCGCCAGAGCCTGCTCGGGTTTTCCATTGGCCACCAGGAACTGCGCCACACTGTCTCCGAACTGCTTCTGTGTGCCAACCGTGCCGGATGCTTTTTCGATCAGCGACTGTGGACGCGCGGATAGAAGCAGCTCCATGTAGCGCGTATCCCCGTTAAACCCGAAGCTCGCTGTCAGCTTATCCAGCGCTCGAAGCTCCGCGGTCGAATCTCCCTGTGTGCGATAGACCTCCGCCGCTTGTTGCCACACCGGGCTCTGCTGCTTATAGGGAAGCGATGCCGCATAGGTTTCCAGCTTGGCGCCAACGCCGTCCAACTGCACGCGCTTTTGTTGCAGTTGCATCCATGCGGATAGCTCACCGTGCTTATTTTCACCGCTCTTTACGTTGAACTCCCAGAGCAGATCGGACTCCATGTCCACCAGCCCCGCAGCCTGCATCGCCGGCAAATACACCTCGCGCAACTCGCTTCCATCGGCGGCTGTGGCGCGCTTGGCTTGCAACCACGCCGCAAACTGCGCCTTCTCCTCCGGCGTCGCGTACTCGCCAACAACCATGGCCATGGCGCGCAAGGCCTGCGCAAAGCCGGACTTTGCCTCTTTGGTGCGCTCGGCAACCCGCTGCTTGCGCCACTCATCATCGGTAACCGCGCTGAATCCCTGCTTCACCACCTGCTGGGTCACCATCGTCAGGGAAACATTCTCCGCCTGCTGGCGGGCCATGGCCAGGCGCGTGAACGCCGCATCGCTCTGCCGCAATCGCGCCATCACGCGCGCATAGGCCACCGCGCACTGCTGATCGCCCGGCTCAACCAGAAGGTCCGGGCCGGCGATCTCCACGCACCGCTCGGCATAAGTGCGCGCGTCGTCGAGAAATCCCCACTGCTCCAGTTGCGTAGCCACCTGGACATAATTCGTAGCTCGCGGCGGACGGCCCTGAATCCACGCTTCATCCAGCGCTTTCACCGCGTCGGCATTGCGTCCCTGGCGGGCTCGCGCCTGCGCGGTCTTCACCCTCCATTGCGGATCGTGATAACTCAGCTTGTAGAGCTGGTCGTAATCGGCCACCGCATCGTCCAGCTTGTAGAGGCGCTCTTCCAGATCGGCCTTCGACTGGTACAGGTCCTTCTGCTCCGGCCGCACGCGAATCGCTTTTGCGTAGGCATCGACAGCCGCGGGGTAATCTTCCAGCGCCGTCTCCAGCTGGGCCAGCACAATGCTCCAGCGAGCGTCGCGCGGCGAGGCCTCTACCGTCTTGCCATAAAATTTAACCAGCTTATCGCGCTGCCCATGAGCGCCGGCTACCAGCGCGGCCTCCTGCGTCAGTCCCTCGTCTTCGGGATAGGCGTTGATCAGCTCAATGTACTGATCCGCCGCTTCACCCCAGTTGCCCAGCAGGCTGGCCGCGGAGATGATGCCGCGCCGCAACTGCGCCAGCCGCTGCGTTTTGTCCGCGCGGTTGAATGCTGCGGCCTTCACCCCGGCCAATTCCGCGCGATAAAACGCTTCCAGCCCCGCCTGATCGCCGGCTCGCGCGTAGTTGTCCGCCAGCGCCGCTTCGATGGCGGCATCCAGCGGCTTCTGGCTCAGCAACGGCTCCAGAATTTGCTTGGCGCGCGGATACTCGCCCAACTCCGTCAGCTTGCGCGCCGCTTCGAGCTGGAATTGCTGCTTCAGTTCGGGATAAGCCGCATTCGCCGAATCCAGCAGTACGCTCACGGCTTGCGGCTTCCGCTCATGCGCCCAATCAAAATCCACAGTGGCCCGCACCACGCCGAGCACCTTCGCGTGCTCGCGATAAATCGCATCGATCTCCGCCGCCGCATTTTGTTGTTGCAATAGCTCCACGAGTTGATAGCGCAACTCCAGACTGCGCACCGGATCGCTGGTGAGAGCGATCTGCCGCGAGAGCGCCGCTTGTTCCACCTCCGGCAGGGTGTGGGCGCGTGCAGCCGCGGTCACTGCGTCAAGCACGTCAAACGACTCGGTCTGCGCCACAACCTGTTTCAACTCCCGCAATAGGTCTTCGCTGCGTTGCTGCGCATCCAATACACCAATGCGCAACTCGATTGCCGCGCTTGTGGGTGCGGCATTTTTCAGCAATCCCGCCGTCTCCGTCTCCACTGCCGCGTGCCACTGCGGCCTGCGCGCCAGCGCCAGCAGTCGCTCGCGGCTCTCCTCGGAGGGCTTGTCGCCCAGCGAGCTGGCCACGTACTCCTGAATCGCTCCCGGCATATTCCCCTGGCTCTCTTCAATGGCTCCGGCCTGATAGCCGAAGAGTGCCGGCTGCGCCAGCCGTTCGCGCGCCTTGAGCATTTGCGCCGATGCGGAGGCAAAGTCAAAGTAATCCCAGAAGACCGTCGCCGATTGCAGATAGCCGTCGGCCTCGCCCGGATGCGCCTCGGCCATACGCGTGAAGTAAGGCGCTGCCTCCGCCATGCGTCCGCGGTCGGCGTAGATGTCGCCAATCCGCGCCATCGTCTCCAGATCGTCCGGCTTGGCGCTTAAGAGGCGCTTCTCGATTGCGACGGCCTTGTCCGTATCTTCCGGATGGAAGTAAGCCAGCGAGCGATGGAGAGATGCAGCCTTGCCGCCCAGAGATCCATCGGCGGGATACTCCGCGGAGAGAGCATCGGCTGCTGCAACTGCATCTTCAAAGCGCGATTGCCACAAACACGACTCCAGCCAGAGGCGCTCCGCCGCCGGGTTGCTCTGCGCCAGCCCGGTCCAGTCCGCCTTGTCAATCTCTGGAGCCTGCTGCCGCAGCGCCGCCAGTTGCGAATCTAATTGGCCGTTCCTGCTCAGCGCCTCAAACAACTGGTCGCGCAAGTCGGCAGACTCCGCCCAGTGCTCCCACAACAGCTTCTCTGCCTCGTTCTCTTGCCAATGCGCGTAGTAGTACGCAAGCAGGTTGCGAACGAAGATCAGATCGTGCGGGAAGCGGTCGTGAGCATAGCGATTGACCTCAAAAGACAGTGCCTCATCCGGCGCCGGTGCCTGGCGCAGATACTCTTCCAGCTCGGTTCCGGAAAAGATTCCGGTAACCTTGCGCGACAGCGCCGAGTAATCCGCAGTGCGCCTCTGGCGCAGATAGAAGCGCGCCAGCTTGGCGTACCAGCCCGCGCTGCTGTCCTGGAATTGTTTGATAGCCTGCTGATAAACCTCTTCCTCGTGCGCGTTCAAGCGGTTCTGTTCAAGAAAGTTGGCCAACTTTTCATAGAGGCCGGGGTCCTGCGGATTGCGGTCCAGCTCCCCGCGCAACACTTCCAGCGCATCAGACAGCCGCCGCATAGCCACCAGCCGCGAGAGATAGCGATCCAGTACGTGCTCGTACTCGCCGGAGTGCGCAGTGCTCGTTGCCTGGCCGCCAACCGGCTTGCTTCCTACCTCGCCCAGCGGAACGCCGTCCGCCTTGGCCGCAAGCTCCTTCAGCAGATCTTTGTAAAGCGCGAATTCTTTTTCGGACTGGTTTGTCCGACTGTACACATCGCCCACTTCAAGCGCCACTTCAACCCTGCGCGCGTCCGCCGGGAATGCGGCGAGAAACAGCGTTCCCTCTCGAATCACCGCATCGTTTTCGCCGTAAGCCGCATAGGCGTCCATCAACTTGGCGTGCAGCTCTGCGCGCTCCAGTGCGTTCGGAAATCGCCGGTCAATCTCCGCCAATAACTCAGCGGCCTTGGCGCGATGAAAGTAAGGCACGGCGAGCTGATCCTCTGAGGAATACTCCGACTTCGGATCCTGCGAATTAAAAAACAGCGAGAGAATTCCGTTCAAGTAGCCCGGCCCGCGATCCATTGTCGCGATGCTCTTGTAGAGCGCCAAATTTCCCGCGCCCAGCCGCAGCGGCTGCTCCGGCGCGGTCAGCAGAATGCGCGTCAGCCCCGCCAATCCCTTTTCGTTTGCATCGGCAGCCTGCGTCTTCGCGGCCAGCGCGTAGTAGTAGCGCGCCGCCTCGGGAAAATCCTGCACCTGTTCCAGCAGCCGTCCCAACGTATACAACTCATCCGCGCTCCACGCTGCCCCGCGCGCATCCTTGCGCTCGCGATACCCGGCTAGCACGGCCTTGGCCGCCTCCATTTGCCCTTGCTGCTGAAAAATGTAGAAGAGCCTGGCCGCATCCTTCAGCGCGTCGCCGCCGCCGTCCGGCGATGCCGCCAATCTTGCTCGCAACGCATCGCGCGTCTTCAACGTCTGGTGGCCGCTCTCCAGCAGCGCGTAGTAACTCTTGACTAACTCGGCCGGCCACAGCGGCTCAAAGCTGCGATCAAAGACCGCCAGCCCATCCTTTGCCGAGCCGTGTCCCGCCGCAACATCCGCCTCAGCCCTGACCGGAAACAGCGCGTCACCGGGAAATGCCTTCCGGTAACGCGCAATCAAAGACGACGCGCCAGAAAAATCCTTGCCCGCCAGATCGAAGGCCAGTTCGCGCTCGTAGACGGCTGTTTCCTGTGGATAGCGCCGCTCCCATCCGGCATACTCCCGCGCCGCCGCCGCGCGGCCCAGCGCATACCGGTCCACCACGGTGAGCGTGCGCTCCCATGCCTTCCACGCCTGCTCGGACTCCGCCGCCGTCCAGCGTTCGCGCGGGCTCGCGGCGGCCTGTCCCACTGCCTCCAGCGCCGCAAGCTCCTCCTGCGGCTTCAACCTGCGCTCATAAAAATCCGCCAAATCCAGATTTGCCGCGGCTTTGTCGTCAGCCTTCTCCGCCCACGTCTTCCAGTCCCTCTCGGCGGCCACAAAGTCCAGCGCCTGTTCGTCCTCCAGAGCGCGCAGCGAGTAGAGCGCCGCGCTCTTCTGGCTGTTATTAATAAGCACCGTCAACTCCGGCCGCGTCTCGCGCGGAGAACGCCGGTAGAGAGCCTCGCCGCCGGGCAGCTTCATCAGCCGATAGAGCGCCTTCTCCACGCCCGAGCCAGCCTCGGCATTTTCCAGCCAGCGCGCGATGCTGTTGCCCGCCCCCAGCAGCAACCCGGGGCTTTGCCAAACGATCAGTGAGGCCGATGCGCTCAGAGCCATGGCTCCCAGAACCATCGCGCCCAGAGCAATCCTGAACCCGGTTGCGCCGGAGTTGCATTTTTCCGCCAAATAGTTGCGCACACGATTACGATTAGGGAACCACTTCAATGTGCACCTCCGCGCTGCCCAGATTGTGCGCCATGTCTTCCGCCGTCACCGCCAGCAGATACTCGCCCGCGGGCAGCGCCTGCGGCAGCCAAAGCTGGCCCGTGCTTGCTCCCGCCTCGCGATTCCAGCGAAGGCTGACCGGGGCCAGCCCTTCCATCCGCGCTGTCAGCGTCCGCGTGCTCTCCGACGCGCTCACCTTCAGCGGAATCGTCTCGCCAGCCCGGTAGCGCGTTCGCTCCAGCCGCACCTTCACCGTCGGCGGTGTCGAGGCAATCACAAAGCTCTTCGACTCGCGATAGACCTGCCCATTCGCGTCGCGCAGCACCAGCCGCACCGGGTAGCTGCCGTCCTTCATGTCCGTCGGAGCAAGAAAGCGCGTCTGCCATACATCCTCGCCGGCCAGGTAGCGCAGCGGCTTCTCCAACCCAAAGGGAAACAGCGCAATCACCGAGACAATCGCCTTGTCGGTATGCACGCGCAGCACCGGGTCTCCGGGGCGAATCACGCGCGGCCGCAACAGCGATCGCGGCGCTGCCAAAAATGAAGTATAGGGCGTGACGAATTTATATTTGCGCGCCAGGCTAATGATTTCGTTAATTGCCGCCTCGCTCTCGCCCTCGCGCTCAATCTGCTCCAGCAGCGCCTGCACCCGCGCCCCGGCCCACAGTCGCGGCAACTGATCGTGATCCAGCGCCTGCGCGGGCAGCTCCGCCTTCGTCTCCGCCTTCAACCCGCGCCCATCCTGATTGCCGCTGACGCTGAAGCTCACGCCCTTCTGCGGCTTGGTGTACTGGCCCACCCAGCGCCCCTCGCCGCCGTCAAAGACCGCCTCCTCCAGCGAATAGACCTTGTCCACCGCCGCCTGCGGAGCTACCGTCAGTCCCAGGCCGCCAATCGGAGCCCGCCCAACCTTGTCCAGAAAAGCCGCCAGCTTGAACTCCACCGGTTCGGTCGATAGCACCTGCTCCATCACTCCGCCGTTGCGGCTCAACATGCGCAGCAAGGGAAGGTTGGCGTCGTCACCCACCGCAAAGACCTCGGTCTTTGGCCGCCGCTCCGCGGGAATCTGATTCCACTTGGCTGCGTACCAATCCGCCATCTTGCCCGTCTGAATCAACCCGCGCGTCACTTCGCCGTCCGTCAGCAGCACCAGCGCCGTGGCTTGCGTCGTGTCAGTCCCGCTGAATTGGTTCAGCCCCACATCCAGCGCCTTCTGCAAATCCGTTCCGCCGCGCAGATGGCTCTGCCGCAGCCAATCCATCGCCGCCTTGGTGCTGGCCAGATCCGCCCTGACCGGCGCAGGTTTGAAGCTGTCCACTTTAGTGTTAAAAAGCAAGAGGTTGAACTGATCTTGCGGTCCCAGAGTCTCCAGCAGCTTGGCCGCCGCCGCATAACTGCGCTCCAGCTTCTCCCACTGCATGGAGAGCGAGGTATCCATCAGCACCACCACAGTGCGCCCGCCCTGCCCGCCAGCCGTTCCCGCCGCTGCCGGCGCGCTCAGTTGCGCCAGCGCCTCAAAGAAACCCGGTTCCGCCGAAGCCTTCGGTTGCTGCTGCTTTCCTTTCCTGGTGGCCGGGGGGTTAGCCGCTGGCTCCGGCGGGGCTAACTCCATCGAAAGGGAAGCTATCGGATTCGGATCGCGATAGGTGATCACTTCCACTGCGTTCAGGGGCTCGTTCTGTGACCATACCGTTGAAAAATCCTCGGCCAAATCGATGTTGGTCGTATCCACTGTGCCCCGGATCACATGCTCATCCTGCTGCTCAATGTGAAAGGGAAGCAGGTGGCCCTGAAACGCAAACTCCTTCAGCCGCGCTGCCGAGCGCAGCTCGAAATGTATGGTGAGTTTCTGCACCTTCTGGCTCGCATAGCTATCCGGCTTTAACGGCAGCAGGAAGTAACTCTTGCGCGCCGACACGGGAATATGTTCGTGATACTCAATCTCCAGCCGCTTGGTGCCGTAGGCCGGTATGGGAACAATGTGCGCGCTGAAGATTGAGCTTCGCCGCGCATCGTCCTCGGTGCGTTCGCCCTGCTCCAGCAGGCCGGGGTCGATGGCCTGGCTCTTCAACTCCTGGTAGATCGCCTTGGCCCGCTTGCGCTCCAGAATCACGGCGGGAATGCGCACCGGGCCATCCCAGACGGCAAAATCGCTGATGGTGGTTCCACCGGGCAGTGCAAACTGGTAATTACCCTCTTGCGGGCGATTCGTGTGGTTGACGAAGACCTGCCGCACCCAAACGCGCGCGTCGCCGTTGTCCACGTGAATATCCACCTGCATCTCGCTTAGCGACAGAACCGACGGATCGGGCGCCTGCTTATCCATGGGAACCAGCACGCCACTATCCGCATTTGACGCCATCGGCATCAAGAGCAACAAACCTAACGCCCAACTCGCTCGCCTCATAACTTACCTCTCAGCTACTAACTCACTTAATCACTCACTCACTCACTCACTCATACACTAACTCACTATTTCACTCATTCACTCATTCATTCATTCACTATTTCACTTCTTCACTTCTTCACTTCCTCACAGCTTCCCCTCGTCGATCTTCACTAAGCCGTTCTCCGTACCCACATATACCACACCTTTGTAAATAGCCAATGCCGTCACATTCAACGATGGTAATCCCGCCGTGACCGTTTTCCACCGTGTACCGTTCGCGTCGCCCACCAACAGGCTCTGGCCCAGCGTTCCTGCAAGCACCATCCGCCCGTCGGCCGCCATGCCCGTAGGATTGATCACTACTCCCGCGCGCGTTGCCTCAGTCGGCGTCACGCTGCCATCGGCCATGAGACGCATCACGCCCGCTCCATAGGTGCCCACCAGCCAATCGTTTCCCACCGCAACCAGCGCGGTGATCCAGTTGTGCTTTAACCCCGAGGTCGCCGTGTTCAAATTTCTTCGGACTTCGCCGCCAGTGAGCAACGAAAGCCCGCCCAGCGTTCCGGCTACCAGCTTATCTCCGCCGGCGCCCAAAGCATACACATGATTATTGACCAGGCCCTGAAAGGCGTAAATACTGTGCGCGCCGCTCCGGTCCAGAAACGTGATTCCCGCCGGGGTGGCCAGCGCCATGCCGCCGTTATAGAGCGCCACGTCCGTCACATGCTCGGCAATCAGCCCGGCATCGCGTCCCAGAACCTGCTTCTCGTGCCCGTCGCGGTCGAAGATCACCAGCCCGTTGGCCGTGGCCACGGCTATCGCCCCCTGCCGCGTGTCCTCCACAATCCGGTTCACGCAGAAGACGTGCTCGTTCTCCACGTGCTCGACCTTGCCGCCCGACGCGGAGAGAATGTCCAGTCCGCGGTCGAAGTAGCCCACCCAAAGCCGGCCGTCGGAGGCCACGAGCAGCGCGGAGATGTCTCTGTCCGTCAGTTGCGCGCCGCCGCCGCCCAGTATCTTTCGCCATGCGCCATCGGATTCCCGGCGCAGCAGTCCGTCCGTCGCCAGCGCATAGCGGGCATCTCCCACAGCCAGAAACTGTTCCACTGCTACACCGGCAGCGCCCATGTTTGTTGCTGGATGGGTAGAGGAATTCCCGGGTGCCCCATCCATTCCGCGTTCGTTCCACCCCAGCGCATAAAGTTCGTGCGCCGGTGACCCCGGTTTGCGGGAAGGATGGGAATCAATAACATCCCCGCCGCCCCGCGCGGCAATCGGCCTCCTAGCCTGGACGTCGTTCTCCGGCCCGGAAAGCGAGACGCGCATCACTCCGGCCTCCATCTGGCCGACCAGCAACGCATCCCCATCGGCCAGCAAGGCATGGGCGTATCTTCCCTTGGCCAGCACTCGCGCAACCTTCCCCTCGCGCACCTCGGCCACGCCCATCGGAGTGCCCACGTAAGCTCTCTCGCTGACCAGCGCAATCTGCTCCACCCGCCGGTCCGGCAGCCCCTGCTCTTCGCCGATGCGGTCGGTCTGGCCGCCATGCCACCAGAGCAGCCCGTCGTTCAGCGTCCCCACCCACAACTCGGCCTCCGAGCCTGTCAGGGCAGTCACATAGACGTTATCCGTAGTCGGGTGGAATCTCCTGAGAGTCTTGCCGTCGAAGATCAGCAGCCCCATCTTGGCGGTGCCGATCAATAATCTCCCCGAGCCGAGAGGCAGCAGGGATGTGACAACGCGCACATCAGCGTTTGTACCCAAAATTTGCCGAAATAGGTGGCCGTCGAAGCACACGATTCCTGCGCTTTGAGTGGCGATCAGCAGCTCCGGCTGGCGCGCGTCCGTCAGCATCCCCACCGCCATCTGCCCCAGGGGAGCGGCAGGTAAGTCTATTCCTGTCCTATAGATGCGTTCCAGCGTCCCGTCGGCCGCGTAGGCATAAAGACCCGCCGGTCCGGCCAGATAGATGCGCCCCTCAAAAATCGCCGCGCTCTTGTAAACCGCTGGTGACAAAAGCCCTTCAAATCCGGGATTCGGCTGCGCGCCCAGCGTTCGCACTTCAAAGGCCAGCAGTTCCCGCTCCGCCGCGTCGCGTCTCGACGAGCTCAGCGCGCGTTCCACGCGCCAAATCACGACTGCGGAGACCGCCAGACACACCAGCGCCGCCACGATTGCCAAAGCCGCCACTCGCCGCCGATTGAGTTTCATTGTGGATTTTTGTCCGTTGCAGGAGCGAACTCACAATATCGCATCGACCGCCCGAACGCAAAATTATTTATTTGTTTACTCCTTCCCGGCTGCCAAAGCCCGTGTACCCGAGCCTTGGCAGCGCCGAGAAGGACAATCTAACGAGCATTCTTTACTTAGAAGCCTAATGAATAATACTGGCCATCGCATCTTCAGGGTATCCGGACATGCCAAACTCAGGCACGTCAAGACCCTCCAGCTCCGATTCTGCCGAAACGCGCATGGATTTAACCTTGTTCACGATCCAGAACACGCCGTAGGTTGCGCTAAAGGCCCAAAGAGCGCACAGCGTTGCGCCAAGCAGCTGACACTCGAACTGGCTGAGGTCTCCGTGGAGCAAGCCTGTTACCCCCTGGCCCGCCTGCCCAAGATAGTTGGCGGCGCCCACTCCGTTCCATCCCGAACCGTAAGTGCCGTCCGCGAAGATGCCTACACAGACGGCGCCCAGCCAGCCACAATAGCCATGCACCGAGACGGCTCCGCAGGGATCATCAACTTTGAGTATCCGCTCGTTGAACAGCACACCGCCGCAGACCAGGAGTCCGGCCAGAACTCCAATCAGCACCGCTGAATTGGGAGAGACAAAAGCGCATGGAGCCGTGATGGCCACCAGGCCCGCCAGCATCCCATTGCAGGCCATGGTGATGTCCGGCTTCTTGAAGATCAGGTACCAAAAAAGCAGCGCTGTCGCCGACCCTGCAACCGCCGCGAGATTGGTATTCATGGCGATGACTGAAATGCGCAGGTCGGTTGCTCCCAGCGTGGAACCAGGATTGAATCCCATCCATCCGAAGAGGAGGATAAAAGTCCCGGTGACGACAAAGACGATATTGTGCGCAGGGAAAGCCCGCGGCTTTCCATCGGGGCCATACTTGCCGAGACGCGGGCCGAGAATGACGGCCAGCGCCATGGCGCAGAAGCCGCCAATACCATGCACCACAGTGGACCCGGCGAAATCCACATAACCGTGGCCCAAGTGCATCGTCGATCCCAGTTGCGACATCCATCCGCCTCCCCATACCCAGCATCCGAATACGGGATAGAGGATTCCTCCGATAAAGAGTTCACAAAGGATAAACGCCCAAAAGCTGATGCGCTCGCAGATCGCGCCCACGATGATATAACCGGCTGTTTCCATGAACACGAACTCGAAGAGCGTCAAGCAGAGGCTGCCGGCGTCGTATCCCGGCCCACTCAGGAAGAATCCCTTGCCGCCCAAAAATCCCCAACTGCCATGCCCCAGAAGAAATGCGTTGAGCGTCGGAGTTCCCCCCAGGTTAGTGGGGGCCGCGTTGATGGCCGCTGCACCATACTGGAACGCGAATCCCACTGCGTAATAAGCCAGCAAGGCAAAAACGAAGGCGGCAAAATTCAGCATCATCAGATGAGCCGCATTCTTCTTGCGCACTAGCCCGCAGGTGAGCAGTGCAAATCCAGCCTGCATGAACAGAACCAGATAACCCGTGAGCAGCGTCCAGGAGAAGTTGGTGGCGACGCGGACGTGCCCCAGGGAGTCGGCCAGTTTTGCGGCAATCGGTTCCTTGGCCATCTGGGCCTGGAACTCGTCGTAGGCTTTCTTCTGTGTTGCAAAGTCCGGGCTGGCCGGATCTGGTGTTGCGGGGACCAGAGCATTGCCGGCGGCATCCTGGACGCTGGTTTTATCGCCGGTGGCGATGCCAGCCGGATCCGGCTTGGGACCATTGTCGGCAAAACAGAACGTCGAGCATGCTCCAAACATTCCCGCCAGTAACAGAATTGTTATTGCGCCTTGCAGAAGCGAACGGCGCAACGTGTGCCTAGCAATTAGCTGTCTCATATTGACTCTCTCCTCTTCTTGTGTAGTGAGTGGCAAATGAACTCCTGGACGGCGCCAAATTTCCTTGCGGTTGCTCTCCTCAAAGAGCGGTTGGTCCTCGCTCGCCGGTGCGAATGCGTATCACCTCATCGACCGGGGTTACGAAGATCTTTCCGTCTCCCATCTTTCCGGTTTTTCCGCCCTGGATGATCGCGTCTACGATCTTCGGCACGCGTTCATCCGCCGCGACGATGGTGAGTAGAATTTTGGGAAGAAAATCGACTGAATATTCGGTTCCTCTGTACATCTCGGTGTGGCCCCGCTGCCGGCCAAAGCCTCTTACTTCGGCCGCGGTTGCTCCCTGTATTTCTAAACCGGAAAGCAGGGCCTTAACCTGCTCCAGCCTCTCTGGCCGGATCACTGCGTCGATGCGCTTCATAGTGCTCCCCCTTCTTGAAAGTGACTTCAATTTGTGCAACAGCGAATGTGGTGAGCCAGAACAAGCCTGGCGCAAAACGGACCTCAAGTTTGAGTTAGTTGAAGGTTAGAGCCGGAACGATAAAGATGAAATGAAGAAACAGAAAATGGTGAGCGAGTTTTCCGGACCGGCAAAGCTCCTTTCCGCAGGAGAGTGAAGGCACAGTTCCGCCTTGGCCCAGTTACGATGGAATGGGCGGAACCGCAAGTTAGAGCAGCTTCAGCGCTTGGGGCCGAAGAAAGCAACAATGCCGGCTGTCAGCGTGGATTGAGACTTTACCGCGCCGGTTGTGTTTTGAGTGAAGTAATTGACGTTAGACCAGTCGTCGCGGTACTCAATCCGAGTTAGCAGACCCGCGAGCCACTTATACTCATAGGTCGCGGTAACTTCGTACAGATGCTGCTTAGTGCCGGTAGTGAATCCGTTTGGATCGTTGAAGTATTCGAAGCGGCCCGCCAGGGCTTGCTTTCCCGTCGCTTGTCCGCGAGCTGCAATCGCCACGCCCTGCCAGTGGTTCAATTTTGTATCGTTGTTTGGGGCCGGGTTGGTCAAGGCGTCGCGGTTCTGGCCGTAATCGTAGTTGATGTAGGCGTTGAGCTTCGCGTTCGGCGTCAGCAGCAGCGTGGAATCGATCAGGTTGCGCATTCCTGTCGTAGTGTTGGGGTTCTCCGGGCCGCCGTAGTAGTTCACGTTCCAGGTGTACTTGGGCTTCACATATGCGCTGGTGAGGCCGACGGTAACACCGCCATTAGACTTACTGACGTTGTTCCAGCCATTGACCACTTGCACGCCGATAGTCTCAGTCTTGGAGACTGGCAGCGAGGTGCGCACGCCGAAGTGCCAGTATGGAATGGCGTTCACAAACAGTAGCGAGCGGGAGTAGTTCCAGTTGTCCTTCGCTTCGGCGACTTCCGCGCCTGCCGAGGTGACAAATTTGCCGAAGTCCATCTCGAAGCCCTTGGCCTTGGGCGGCTTCATGCTGATGAATACCTGTTCGATGTAGTTGAGCTGATCGGCGGAGCTGCTGTTGGTCGGAGCACTGTTGAACAATGTGCTGGTGCGGCCAAAGAACAGGTCGATGTGCGCGCCCACCGGATCAGGATCGTGGTTCAGCGTCAGCTTGGCCGCGCTCAGGTTGAACTGATCTGTCTTGTCGTTGAAGTTGTAGAGCTGATTCACCTGCCCGGCGCCGGAAGCGTTGCTGGGAGTGTTGAAGTTATAGCTGTAGTAGCCGTCGATGAGGCCGCTGATGTCCATCGGACCCACGCTCCAGGTTTTGGCCTCGGGCGCTGTTGGGGCCGCAGGCGCTGTTGGGGCCGCGGGCGTTGTGGGCGCCGCCGAAGCCGCGGCCGCGTCGGGTGGCGTTGCCGGAGGTGGCGTAGCCGGAGGGGATGTAGCCGGTGTTTGCGCGCCGGCCGTCAGGGTGATTGCCAAGACGGTTCCGGCCATGGTTTGCAGTATGCGATTCGGGTTCAGATGCATCGGCACATTTCCTCCCAGAAGATGAAGTTTGTTGGCAGGTATGATCAGGAATGAATTCAGCCAAAAAGAGAAGGCAAGATACAGCACGCTGTGCAGTGCTATCCGCAACCGGGCCAAGCCTTCATGGATACACGGACAATGCAGTCGCGTGGATTCAATTGCGGAGAATCGGTTTGCGCCTGGCGTGCTCCCACGAGGAGGTCCGACAGTTGCTGATTGACGTTAGTATTGCAAAGGAACCATAAAGAACCTATGAGGAATAAATGAGGAACCAATGAAGAAGACGAAAAAATGAATAGCGCCGTCGCGGCCTGCTGTTTCCGCACATCAGGAAGGCTCATTGCTCCGCCGGTGGGAAGACGGCAGGGCGAAAAGCAACCCCGCATCGAGAGAATGATGAACCTGTTAAAATCCTCTCAAGATTCACCGCATCCCAGGCCGGCATGACCTTGAGTTTCATCCCCGCGAGTTCCGAATCGGCCAACGCCGTCTGGCTGCTGGCCCTGGTGACGATCTCGCTCCTGGTCATTCTTCTCCTGGCGCGCGCCAGAAACAACGCCCGTGAAGCCGAGTCCTGGGGCGGGCAGATGCACGATCTCTACGAGCTTACCCGGCGCACGCTGGAGATGAATCTTTACATCGAGCCGGGGCCGCAGCTGGCCGAGTTGGTCCATGAGATCTTCGCGCTGGAGGCGGTGGCGGTCTACGACGCGGAGCTGCGCCAGGTTTATCCGGCAGGGCATTGGAGCGCGGACCCCCAGGAGCTGGCGCAGAACGTCTACACCTTCGGAACCTCGGACGACGATCCAAAATCCGGGCTGAGCCGCCGCGTGGTCCGGCTGGGAACGGCGCCCATCGGAAGCCTTGTGGTGCGCGGCGACACCAGCCCGCTTACCAACAACGCCATCGCCTCGCTGATTGCCATCGCCTTTGACCGCTACCGGGCCTTCGCCAACGAGAACCGCATGGAAACCGAACGCCGCACCGAGCAGTTGCGATCCACTGTTCTTGATAGTCTGGCGCACGCCTACAAGACGCCGTTGACGGCCATCCGCGCGGCCTCGACGGGCCTCGGCGAGATGGGCCATCTCTCCCCCGGACAGGCGGAACTGGTTGCTCTGATCGACGAACAAACGGGCCTGCTCGGCAATCTCACCACGCGCCTGCTGACTACGGCGCGCCTGGATGCCGGCGAGGTCACCGTACATGCCACGCCGGTGGGCGTTGCGGCGCTGATTGAAGAGGTCGTGGCCAGCCTCGGCGACTGCCTGGCCAGCATGAAGGTGGCCATCGATATTCCCGACGAACGCCTGGTTCTCGATTGCGACCGGCAGTTGATGGTCATGCTGCTCACGCAGTACATCGACAACGCCTGCAAGTACTCGATCTTCGGCACCACCATCACCATTCGCGCCGCGCGGGCTCGCGCGGAGATCATCTTCTCGGTGCACAGCTACGGCCCGGTCATTCCCATCGCTGACCGGGAGCGCATCTTCGAACGCTATTATCGATCCATGACGCACACCGGCATCCACTCCAACCGCGCCGCCGGCACCGGAATCGGCCTTTCGGTCGCCAAGCGCGTCGCGCTCATCCATGGCGGCTCAGTCTGGGTCGCCAGCGATGAGGTGGAGGGAACTACGTTTTTTGCGGCCATACCGGCTTCGGCCCGGAAGAGGGTTTCCTGATGCAACAGACTGTCATTCGCATTCTTCTTGTTGACGACGAATCGGCCATCCGCAGGGCGCTCCGGCCTCCGCTGGTGGAGCTCGGCTTCCAGGTGGTCGAGGCCTCGCGCGGCGAAGAGGCTCTGCAGACGCTACGCGCCGGCGGCTTCGACGTTGTCCTGCTCGACGTGAATATGCCCGGCATCGGCGGCATAGAAACCCTGCGCCGCATGAGGGCCATGGCGCCCCGGCTGCCTATCCTCATGCTCACCGTGCGCGATGCGGAAGAAGATAAAGTCAAGGCACTGGAGCTGGGCGCCGACGACTACGTCACCAAGCCTTTCAGCACGCGGGAGCTGATAGCCCGCATCCGCGCGGCGGTGCGCCGCGTCCGAGCCCCGGCCCGCGCCGAAGACGCGCCCATCGAGATCGGCGACCTGCGCCTCGACCCGGTGAAGCGCAAGGTCGCCAAGCGCGGCCAGCTGGTGCATCTGACGCGCAAGGAGTTCGACATCCTCCACTGCCTGATGAGCCGCGCCGGCCGCGTCATCACCTACGCCCGGCTGCTCACCGCCGTGTGGGGCGCCGACTGCCGCGAGGAGGTCGAGTACCTGCGCACCTTCGTCCGCCAGTTGCGCAAAAAAATTGAAGACGACCCCGCCAATCCCGTGTATTTGCTGACGGATGTGTATGTGGGATACCGCTTCGCCGACGCCCAGATGCTCCTCGAAGAAACGGCGGAAGGCGCATTGCCGCCCGGCGCGCCGGAAGAAGCGCCCTGAGCGTTTTTTCGGAGGATTCGCGAGCCAGCTTACACGTCGTAGTGCAGCAGGCTGAAGACGTCGTATTCCTTGAATCGTTCGCGGCCCTTCAGGAAGTCCAGCTCCACGGCAAAGGCCAGCCCGACGATCTCTCCGCCAAGCTGCTTGACCAGCTTTACCGTGGCCTCCATAGTGCCTCCGGTGGCCAGCAGGTCATCCACCAGCACCACGCGCTGGCCGGGCTGAATCGCGTCCACATGAATCTCCAGGGCGTCGGAGCCGTACTCCAGGTCATAACTCACGCGCGCCACCGCGGCCGGCAGCTTGCCCGGCTTGCGCACCGGCACAAAGCCGGCGTTGAGCCGGTAGGCCAGCGCAGGCCCGAAGATGAATCCCCGCGCCTCGATGCCCAGCACCAGATCGACCTTGCGCTCGATATAGTGGCCAGCGAGCGCGTCGATCAGCCTGGCAAAGCCGGTCTTGTCCTTGAGCAGCGTGGTGATGTCGTAGAACAGAATCCCCGGCTTGGGAAAATCCGGCACCGTGCGCACCAGCGCCTTCAGGGCTTCCACATTGATGGACTTGTTTTGTTCGGGCATGGGTAGACGCGCTCCTTGCGTTGCGGCAATGGGTTTGGTTTCGCTTTTGATTATAGCGGGGAGAGGGAGCAGCTTCTAGCTTTTAGCCGTTAGCTTTTAGCTGGCAACTCATTGCGCATTGGCTAAAAGCTAACGGCTAAAAGCTAAAAGCTGTATTTTCACCACGCTCCGTCAATCCGAAACGAACTCAGCCCCTCAGCCTCGCTCTCGTCCAGATGGCGCTCGACGAGGCGATCCACGCGGCTGCCGCGCGGCCCGCGGCGCAGACTGGCCCGCAGTTCGGCCAGCTCTTCGGCCGTGCCCGAGGCCACCACCTCCACCTCGCCCTCCTCCGTGTTGCGCACCCAGCCGCGCAGGTCCAACTGGCCGGCCTCCCGCTGCACATACCAGCGGAAGCCCACCCCCTGCACGCGGCCCTGAATCAAAAAGTGAAGAACCATCGTTAGTGAGTTTTACAGATGCCGCGCCGCTACGCAACTGGAGGACTGATTCCTGCCATGCAAACGCCACCTGCGGTTGAGAGATCACGAAACCCGTGCGAGCGAACAGTGAGCGGTTGTCCTTTTGCGGATAGGTGGGAATCCACGAATCCTATGGCGCGCAAGCGCCGTATGCCTGGACGGCCAGTCCCCCCACCGCAGGGGTCGCGCTACACTGGAGTTCACCATGGTCTTCGTCCTCGACAACTACGATTCGTTCACCTACAACCTGGTCCAGTACCTGGGAGAGCTGGGCGCGGAGGTCGAGGTCTATCGCAACGACGAGCTGACCGTCGAGCAGGTTGAGGCGCTGCACCCGGAGCGGATTGTGCTCTCGCCCGGCCCCTGCACGCCCAGCGAGGCCGGCATCCTGGTTCCGCTGGTTCGCCGTATGGCCGGCAAGACTCCCATCCTCGGAGTCTGCCTGGGTCATCAGGCCATCGGCGAGGCCTTCGGAGGCCAGGTCGTCCGCGCCAGCCACCTGATGCACGGCAAAACCAGCTCGATTACTCACGACGGCAAGGGCATCTTCGCCGGGCTGACTTCGCCGCTCACCTGCACCCGCTACCACTCGCTGATCGTCGCTGAAGAATCGCTGCCCAAAGAACTGATGGTCACCGCCCGCACGGCGGAAAATGGCGGCAGTTCTGTGATTATGGGCCTGCGTCATCGCAGCCTGCCCATTGAGGGCGTGCAGTTTCATCCCGAGAGCGTTTTGACCGAGGGCGGCCACCAAATGATCCGCAACTTTCTGAAGATGTAGAGGCCAAGGAGAGAGCGATGCGCCGCATGAGTTCGAGTTTCCTCAAAACTTCCGCCGGAATCCTTGCGCTGGCTGCTTTTGGGCTGGCGTACCTGCTTTGCGCGCAGAGTGCGCCCGTGCCCCAGGCTACACCAGTGCCCCAGACTGCCACGACGCCCCAGACTGCCACGACGCCCCAGGCTGCTGCGACACCCCAGGCTGCCGCGACACCCCAGGCTGCCGCGCCGGAGGCCGGCCCCATCACGCCTATCGCCATTATTTCGCTGGACAGCAAGAATCCCGACGCCGTTGCCAAGGTCACCGGAGCGATTGAGGTTTCGCAGGGCAGGGCAGTCATCGTGGCCAGCGGCACCATCACCTCCGGCAGCCAGACCACCGAGGTTGTGCTGCCCCATCGCGGCGTGCTGCGCGTCTGCGCCTCCACCACCGTCAAGCTGGCCGCCGATGCCAGTGTACCCGCCGGAGAAACGCCCGGCCTGATGATGGCCATGGATCAGGGCGCGCTCGAGATGAGTTTCGCCACCAGCTTTGCCAGCGGGCGCAACGCCGACATTTTACTGACGCCGGATTTTCGCATCCTCATCGGCGGTCCCGGCGCGGCGGAGATCAAGGTACGCCTCGGTCAGCACGGCGATACCTGCGTGGATAATGCAGGAGTCAATGCTCCCTACGTGTTGGTGACGAGCGTCTTCGATGGCGGCAATTACCGCGTGCAGCCCGGCCAGCGGGTGATGTTCGAGCGCGGCAGCCTGCACGAGGTGGTGGACAACGAGAAGGAGCCTTGCGGCTGCCCGCCTCCGGCGCATCCCGGCACGAATGAGTTTCCAGTGGCGCAGAGCGCCGGCCTTGCGCCGCTGCCCAAGCCCGCGCCGAATGCGGTATCGCTAACTTCCACCCCACCGCAGGCGCTGGAGCCTTTGGTTTACAACAGCACCGACCATGCGGCAAAGCCGCCCGTGGAAGCAACTCCGGCAGCCAGCGCAGCCGCCACCAAGCCCGCGGCAAAGAAAAAGCCCGGCTTCTTCGGCGGGATAGGGAAGTTTTTCCGTCGGCTGTTTGGGGCGGAGTAATCCAGTCAATTAGCTGGTGGTTGGGTGCGGGAATTTCAATCGATATTCCGTGATAATCTTCTGCATGATCCCACCGAGGGGGCTAAGCGGGTCAGTTCCAACTCTTAACTTCGCATCGGTCACTACAGCCAGATGCACGCCTGCATTGGTTGACAGATAAAAGAAGACTTCTCCCTCTGCAGGCAGGTCGAATGTTTCTGTCTTCCTGAACTGTGACAATAAATTCGTAGCAATTTGAATTGCATAGAGGGCCGCTTCTCGAATCTCAGGATATTTCTGGCCTCCACCTATATAGCCACCACCGCTGCTGAAATAGATGCTCGCTGAGCCGTCTGCTGATGTGAGTACGGTAGCCGTTCCGTTAGCGACATTCCAGTCCATCAAGACCGAATGCACGTGATCGTCTGCGGGATTACGAGGTCGCCATTGCAGCGCGCTTTCACGCATCTTGAGATAGATGGCGGCACATGACCTATTGGGGGTATTCATGCCATACAGAATACAGGATGGATCGTTCCGATTGTAATCCGTGTATGGCGCAATAAACTGCCCTACATCTCCCTTGCCCGCTCAATTGCCCGCATCACGGCCTTGGCCTTGTTGAGCGACTCTTGGTACTCAAGCTCGGGCACCGAGTCGGCCACGATGCCGCCACCAGCCTGCACGTAGCCTTTGCCGCCAAGGGCCAGCATGGAGCGGATGGCGATGCAGGAGTCGAGGTTGCCGGAGAAATCCGCGTAGAGAACCGCGCCGCCGTAGGTTCCGCGCCGCGCGGGTTCAAGTTCCTCGATAATCTCCATGGCCCGCACCTTGGGCGCGCCGCTGAGCGTGCCGGCAGGGAAGCAGGCGCGCAGGGCGTCCACGGCGGTCAACTCCGGCTTGAGGCGGCCTTCGATGCTGCTGACGATGTGCATCACGTGCGAGTAGCGCTCGACGAACATCAGCCGGTCTACCTTGACCGAGCCAAACTGGCTCACACGACCCACGTCGTTGCGGCCCAGGTCCACCAGCATTACGTGCTCGGCGCGTTCCTTCTCGTCGGCCAGCATCTCCTCGGCCAGGGCCTGGTCCTCGGCCTCCGTGGCTCCGCGGGGGCGCGTTCCGGCGATGGGCCGGTACTCCACCTTTCCCTGATGCACGCGCACCAGCATCTCCGGCGACGATCCCGCCAGCTCGAGGGTCTGCGCCGTGGGCGCTTTTCCTTTTTTGTAGGAGTGCGCAGGATGGTCAGGCTGCCCGCCCAGCGTGCCTTCGGGCGCAAAGCGCAGGAAGAACATATAGGGGCTGGGGTTTACCGTGCGCAGGGCGCGATAGACCTGAAAGCTGTCGGTCTCCGGGACAACATCGAAGCGCTGCGCGATGACGGCCTGAAAAATATCGCCGGCCTTAATGTACTCCTTGGTGCGATTGACGGCGGAGAGAAAATCTTTTTTCGCCGTGCGATGGTGCACCTGCAACGCGCCCCTGTGTTTGTGTTCGGCCAAATGGGGCAGCGGCTGGGCAAGGCGCTTTTCCAGCCTATCGAGCCGGGCTACAGCTTTGTCGTAGGCATTGGCTGCCTTACCGAGCGTCACGTCGGCGGTGACCACCAGCCAAATCTCTTTGCGCACGTGGTCAAAGGCCAGCACCTCGTCGAAGAAGAGCAGGCAGGCGTCGGGAACGCCCAACTCGTCCTTGGCCAGCTTGGGCAGCCGCTCGATCTGGCGGACGGCGTCGTAAGAAAAGAAGCCCACCGCACCGGCGGTAAAGGGCGGCAAGCCCTGCAGCCGCGCCGGCTTGTGGCCAGAGAGTGCGCGGCGCAGCACGGCGAAGATGTCGCCCTCGATCTGGACGACTTTCTTGCCCTCGGTGATGGTGATCTCGCGCCCCCGCGCCACGATGCGCTTGAAGGGAGCCAGGCCGATGAAGGTGTAGCGGCCCACCTGCTCGCCGTTCTCCACAGACTCGAGCATGAAACACTCCCGCTCCGGCCAGGCGGCGCGCAGAAAGGCCGAGACCGGGGTTTCGAGGTCTGCCGTCAGTGTGCGGCAGACAGGAACAAGCGTGTGCTCCTTGGCGAGCGCGAGGAACTCCTTGCGGCTGGGCTGGACGGGATGGGAAGAGGCTTTCACAGTCTCAGTGTAATGGCTGGCCGCGCCGCCCGCCCTCAAGCCTGTTTGCTGTGGCGCTCGACTCAAGCCAACCGGAATGCTGGGCTGGAAGATCGAATCCCAGGTCTCGAAGGCGAGAGCAAAGGCAGCCGTGTTCAGGGAGTAGTGGTGCTGGAGATACACTTTTTTGCGATTGGGAGGGCTTTGTGGAGGCGAAATCGTTGGCTTATACATACACCGTGATCTGCCAAAGTTGGGTACAAATGCAGAAAAAGGAGGGATTTGCGTGGCTGAAGTACAGCTAAAGATTTTGAAATCATTGAGAAGCCGCCTGCGATGGGGCCAGCGGCTCGCTCATCGCTCGCAAGGACTTCCTTGCCTGGGTACACGATGACAGGTTGAGGTTCGTGGTTTTCCAGGTCCCAAAAGGGGACTTGGGAGACCCAGAAACAAGTATGAAGCTGATTATAACGCCTCAAAGTACAAATTGGGACGCAATATTGTTGATTTTGTTTCAATTTTCTGATATGTTTATCTCGATACCACGCCTCAGAATGAGATTCGAGGCGCGTTTGCGCGACGCGAAGAGGTTGTTGGAGGTGTTTATGACTGATAGTAAAGAAATGAGACGACTTACCAAAAAATGGGCGACTGGTTCTGGCTGGCCCAAACGGTTTGAATGGATTCAGATCGATAAAGTGCGCGGCTGGAACAATGAACGCCTCGATCTCCGCTACCCGATCACGGCAATTGTGGGAGAGAATGGCGTGGGGAAGAGTACGGTATTACAGGCTATTGCTTCGGTTTACAAGTCGAAACCTCCCAAAAGGCAGGCGAACAAGCGTCAGGCACGAAAGGCGACTTTCGCGTCCGATTATTTCCCTGACACGACTTGGGAGACCGTTATAGGAACGATTTCATATTCAGTTCGAGTGGGATTCCAATCCCTCCCAGTCGAAGGAAGTCTAAGAAAACCGCAAAAGCGTTGGAGGGGGTACAAAGAGAGACCAGAGCGGCAGGTTGTATGGGTCGATCTGAGCAGAATTCAACCGCTTTCAGCCCGTCCTGGGTACTATAAGCTTGCAAATCCGCAGTTCAAGGAAAAATCCTGCGTCAATCTGGACACAAGTAGCCTTGAGAGATTGAGCCAAATTACTGGCAAAGACTATAAGCTCGCCAAAATGGCTTACTTGGATGCAGACGATGTACGTCCGATTCCGGTGTTAAGACAGGCTGGTAATGAATACTCAGGATGGCATCAAGGCAATGGGGAAACGGTTCTTGCAGAGTTGATGCAGATTGAGATTCCTGAATACAGCATTTTGCTAATTGATGAGATTGAAAGCTCCTTGCACCCACGATTTCAACGGCGTTTAATGCGTGATCTCGCACGATTGGCATTTGTTAAGGAATTGCAGATCGTTCTCACCACACATTCCCCATACATCTTGGAGGAACTTCCCTCGGAAGCGAGGGTTCAAATCAGCCAAACACCGCAAGGAAAAAAGATTTTGTACGGAGTGACGCCAGAATTTGCAATGTCCACAATGGATGATGTGCCACAGTACGAGTGTGATCTCTATATGGAAGACGAGAGAGCAGAGAGAATGGTATTAGAGATCATTGCTGAAAGGGCCACCAATAGGGACACCGTTCTCAGATGCAAAACCACTAAATTTGGTGCTGCCTCCGTTGGACAAGCGTTGGGCATTATGAAGTCTCAAAATCGCTTCGACCGCCCGACGTTTGTTTTTCTTGATGGAGATCAAGACGAGAGTACAGGCTGCACAAACCTTCCCGGTGAGGATGCTCCTGAACGTATAGTTTTTGAAAGCCTGAAAGTCAATAACTGGCTCAGTCTTAACGAAAGAATCAAGCGTCTCTTCAGCGATATTGACGATGCCTGCACTCAAGCGATGTACCTGCCAGATCATCATGACTGGATTAAGTTCGCTGCGAACAAGCTCGTGGTGGGAACGGACTCACTCTGGCAAGCAATGTGTTCAGAATGGGCAGCAAAATGCCTAGACGAGAAGGAGGCGGTTCGCATAACACAACCAATTGAAGATGCGTTGAATGAGATTCTCAGGAGTTTTCGAGTACCTACTCCTCCTATCGCCACTGTAACGCCACGCTCAGTAGCACTCGGGAAACCCCCTATGGACGATTCCACCGAGACTTTGCTACCTTTTGAGCAATTTCCAAACGACGCTGAGGGCTAACCATCTTCGATTCCAAAGGAGGGGGACAATTTGCCCCCCTCCTTTGGGATGTTACCGGCTCGCCGCGATCATCTGTGCGGCGTGCTGGAGGCTGGTTTCGGTGACCTTTGCGCCGGAGACCATGCGGGCGATTTCGTGGGTGCGGGCGCGGTCGTCGAGGAGGCTGATTTTGGTTTTGGTGCGGCCGTCGGCTTCGCGCTTGTCGATGAGG
>Ga0181521_10000106_pt1 | contig 94699 bp, 74 predicted proteins | sample PEATcosm2014_Bin_32_FD_119764 | JGI IMG/M metagenome (GOLD analysis project Ga0181521, IMG submission 119764) | Peatland microbial communities from MTU Mesocosm Facility, Houghton, MI, USA - PEATcosm2014_Bin02_60_metaG | ecosystem: Environmental > Terrestrial > Soil > Wetlands > Peat | place... | reverse complement strand
GGGAACGAACTTTGGAGCCACGCAAGGCGCCAGCACGATCACCTTCAACGGCACCGTGGCTACACCGACCAGCTGGAGCGCGACGAGCATCGTGGCTCCCGTGCCAGCCAGCGCGACCACAGGGAACGTCGTTGTGACCGTCGGAGGGCAAGCGAGCAACGGCTCCAGCTTCACGGTGACCACAACGACTCCCAGCATCACGAGCCTTAATCCGAGCTCGGGTGCTGTGGGCACCTCGGTTACCGTCGCGGGGACGAACTTTGGAGCCACGCAAGGCGCCAGCACGATCACCTTCAACGGCACCGTGGCTACACCGACCAACTGGAGCGCGACGAGCATCGTGGCTCCCGTGCCAGCCAGCGCGACCACAGGAAACGTCGTTGTGACCGTCGGAGGGCAAGCGAGCAACGGCTCCAGCTTCACAGTGACCACGGCATTACCGGGAGAGCCCACGCTCATTCAACACGTCAGTAGCTCGAACACCCGCAACAACGGCTTTGCAAGTCCCTTTTGCTACTACTTCCAGCTACCGAACCCAACGACCTCGGGCAACGCCGTCATCGTGGGATTTACATTTAACAGCAATCCCACGCCGACCGTCACCGATGACAAGGGTGATAGTTACACGATGGTGGAGAATTATTACGACACCGCCGATAGTCAGTCTGTAGCAATCGCTGCCGCGTTTAATGTGTCCTCCGGAGCTAGGAACATCTCTGTTTGCTTCAGTTCGAGTCCTGGCGGGTACGTGCAACCGATGGCGACGGAATTCAACAATGTAATTGCCGTTGACGGCTCAGGAACTGGCAGCCATGGCACGGGTACCTTGGTGACAGCGGGGAACTTAACGCCGGCGGTGAGCGGGGATCTGGCGTATCAAGTTGTCTTCAGCCTCTCGGTGAGTCAGTCGAGCTTCACCGCAGGCTCACAGGGAAATATTACTTGGAATCTTCTGAGTGCTGATCTGAGGGATGGATGGGCGGGGCAATACGGCGTCTACGATTCGACGAGCGCCATTAATCCAACGATGAGCATGGGGACAAGCCAAAAGTGGGTGTCGGCAGCGATTCTCCTGCAAACGGGAGCTTCTGGCAGCGTTCCAGCAGGTATGAGAATCGTCCACCTTCAGCACGAGAGCATTTGCGGAGTGGCGACCTGTGGAAGCAGCTTTCCAAACCCATTGTCGCTCCAATTTCCCTCGACCGGCAATCTGCTCGTGGCCCTGAGCGGGGGTGGCAACCCTAGTTGCACGATGTCAAGCCTAACAGACTCGGATAGCAATGCCTGGGCGCAGGCCGGGTTCACCTATCAAGCTACTAGTGGAGGAGATGATACGGTTCAAGTCTACTTCGCGGGCAATGCGGCAAGTTCTACGAACCTAAGTCTAACTGTGAAATTTTCAGCCAGTACTTGTGATTGGAGCATACTTTTCTACGATGTTAGTGGCGCTGCGATATCGCCATTGGACACAACGAATGGAGCAACGGGCGACCAAAGCTCGACCAGCGGGACGCTTATAGTTCCCTATACAATCACCCCCGCGCAGTCAGGGGAACTGATTTTCACCAATATCATCTGGGACTACAACACAGCCACGGGACTGAGTTCGAACGTGGGTACTTCCTACTCCGATGCGAATATGTTCTCGGGCGAATTGATTTCTGGCCCTGAGCCGGTGGACCAAAACAACGGTTGGGGCCACGCGATTTCTACATCAACCAGCGCCATCACGTTTACATGGGACCAGGCGAATGACACTTCACTCGCTGCTGGCCCTTACGCCTCTATAGCAGCAGCATTCAAGGCAGCGGACCCACCTGAGAATTAGTTCGCGCTGCCGGCTCGATCATTTCATCTGAGCTAGCACCACACAGTCGGAAGTAACTGATGGCTTTCTTAATCGAGGAAAAGCGGCTCACATCACCAAGTTCAAGCGCCTGGGTCGGTGACGTGACATGGCGTTCAACGTCTCTTCCTGCGGGCGGCGAACCACTTCTCACGGGTGCGCTTGAATCTTCCCCTCATCAATCGGGATCACTTGGCTCAACTTCAGCACTTCTCCCTGGTTGGTGGGCTCCAATGTCCCTCTCCTCGGGCCTTCCTCAGACCCTCTGCTTTACCAACCAGACGTGTTCCTCCTCGAATGGGCGAAAAATAGCGTACGTTGTCCGAAGTCTTTTCTGACCACACCCTTTCCTGTGGCCTTGGCCAGCGTCAGGTCGGCGACGATGCGCTTCAACCGTGCATCATCCTACCCCCAGCTGTTTCAGGTGCCGTACCTGGTCGACCTCCAGGACTGTGCTTTTTCTTCTACCGATAAAAGGGGTGGTCTCAATGGATCGACGCAACACTCAGGTCGAACCCGACTTGCATTGAAAACAAAGGCTAAATCGCTCGCTAGAGTTAGATCAGTCGGAACACTACCCTGGCTAGGTTTTGACCGAGTCCAGCCAAACAGAACGCTTCTTCTGGGGAAGCATTGTCGAATCAACGCATTGGATGGTGTTGCATCGACCAGTTGAGCTGGCAGGTCTGTTCAGATATCTCGACCTGCCGGATCAACTCCGCGACCAGTACGGTTAGTTCTGACCGCTTCGAAATGGCCTTGATCTGTTCCGACACAAACCATTTCTTCTTCATGGCTGATCCGCTTTTCAGGTCTAGATTACTCTTGGGGTAGCCACCCTTCCTTAATTTGATCAAAAAAATCAAGATCTCCCTCAGGGAAAACATTTGCAAATTTGTGGAGTCACAACTCCTCTAGAACAGTCGCGCCGATGCTTGCGTTTAGCGTAAGTACTTTAAAAACAATCACTTGCCAATCGGCCGGTGTTGGTCCTGATCGTGCTGTCTCTCATCGTGCTGCCCCCGATCGTTCTGCCCTTGAGTGTGTTCTCGCGTGTGTGTACGCCAGGCCCGGCGTTTGGGGGTTCTGGGGCAGTCGGTAGGTGCAGCTAATCCTAGCGCAAGGTGGAAAGATGACAACGAGTATGAATTTGGGCGTGAGTTGGAGCTTTCCCCCAATTGTCCAAGTCGAGAGCGGAGTGGCAGAAGATGTTATCCGCGTGGGAGTAATAGGCTACGGTTATTGGGGACCGAACATTGTCCGGAATTTCCACGGACAAGAACATTCTCGCGTCATGATGGTCTGCGACAAGAGCCCGAAGTCAGTCGGGCGTGTGCAGCAATCCTATCCAGATATGCTTGTGACTGGGGATGTTGACGAAATACTCGAGGCGACTGACATTGACGCAGTCGCGATTGTCACACCGGTTCACACTCACTTCGATCTTGCAAAAAAAGCCTTGGAAAACGGTAAGCATGTTTTCGTCGAAAAACCCTTTACCAGCACGAGCGCTCAGGCTGAACAATTGATCGAACTGGCAGAGCGCAAGAATTTAAAGATCATGGTTGACCACACATTCTTGTTCACCGGCGTGGTGAAACGAATGCGGCAAATCATCGACGACGGTGTACTGGGTGATCTGTACTACTACGATTCCACACGCGTAAATTTGGGATTGTTTCAGCATGATGTAAATGTCATTTGGGACCTCGCGCCGCACGACCTCTCGATCATGGATTATCTCATCGCAGAGAAGCCCCAGGCTGTGGTGGCCACTGGCGAGCACCATCTGAATGGAAAGGCCGACATTGGATTTTTGACCGTATACTACCCCAAGAACATAATTGGTCATGTCAACGTGAACTGGCTCTCCCCTGTTAAGGTGCGCACTACCTTGATCGGGGGCGAGAAGAAAATGCTGGTCTGGAATGATCTCGACGCTGACGAGAAACTCAAGATATATGACAAGGGCGCGAAAATGACCAACGCAGAAGGAGTGTATCAACTGCTTGTCAGTTACCGCTCTGGGGATATGTGGGCCCCAAAAGTCGAGCAAATCGAAGCGCTCAAAGTCGAAGCATCGTACTTTGCGGATTGCATTCTAAACGACAAGAACGCATTCAATGACGGGCATGCCGGGTTGCGTGTCGTACGGCTATTGGAGGCCGCTAACCAGTCGCTCGAACAGAAGGGCAAAATCGTCCATCTATGATGGGGTGTCCAAGCTTCATTGATTGCTCCGAGGTTCTAGTCCAGGAGAAGTGAGCGTTTTCATATCCGAGCTGGCTGCCGTAGAAGGTGAGAATTAAAAGCCCACCTAACACTGGCCAATCACGTCGATCATTGACCGTAGTGTCCAGAGTTTTTCGCACATTTGTTGAGGCCTAGGCCTAGTGGTGCTCGGCTCCCCCGCGGGGGAGCCGAAAGTTTTTGCGTGGGCGTTCATGCTGCCTCGCTCGCTTCCGAGAGGCGGTTCATGTCCAGATACCGCCGCGTGTCCCCACTTTGTTCTGGCGACGTGGCGCAGTCTGGCTGCGGCTAGCATCAGCGCTGACTTGCCATCCGGGAATGACCCACTGCCTGAGACGTGCTGGGACTAATGCTGGTTGCGGCCGGGAAATTGCGTCTTCCTAAGGTGCGAATTGATGTAAAGAAGCTCTTGAAGATCCCAACGGGAAGTGTTGCGGGAAACAAGGGGTTTAAGCCGTTCTCGCCGACAGAGAAGAAGAACTGTGAACAAAAGAACTGCGTTCTGGGTTGCCAGCGCGCGTTCGACATCAGCGGAAATGGGAGTCAGATTTGACGGCCGGCCAATTGAAGAAGGTGCCTGGCGCAGCGTCTCGCAGCGGACTGAAGGTGCCCGCGCTGTTTGAACCGAATCTTGGCGTCCAATAACAGATATTGTGATGCTGAGAGGCGCCAAGCAGACGCTTCACAATCTTCGATCACGTGCTGCACTGTGGAAGCCTTCGGAATCGCAACCACGTTATCTTTGGCGATGAGCCAATTCAACGCAACCTGAGCCTCCGTCCTGCCGGTTGCTGCCGCCACCTTAGCCAACACCTTTTCAGAGTCGGCGGCTTGGATATTAGAAAAACTCTCGCCAAAGGGACTGAAAGCAAGTACGGTGATTTGATTTCGTTTACAGTAGTCGAGCATGTCCCTTTCAACTGTCCTTTCAATCAAGCTATAGCGCAACTGATTCGAAACGATCCTGTGTCCCGACAGCATCGCCTGAGCTTGTTCCAGCTCCCGGACCGAAAAATTGCTGACGCCAATGAAGCGGATTTTGCCTGCATCAGCAAGCTCCTCCATTGCCGCCATGGTTTCCTCCATGGGAACTGTGTAATTCGGCCAGTGAAGCTGGTAGAGGTCGATGTGGCTGGTCTTCAACCGCTCGAGACTTCTCTCAGCTGCTCGCAGGAGATCGGAACGCCTGAAATTCCTAGGCGAGACCTTCGTTGCGACAAAAACACGGCTCCGATATTCCCGTATAGCTTCCCCCACGACCTCTTCAGTTCCGTAGGCTTCGGCAGTATCAATGAGGGCGGCTCCTTGATCGATGGCTTTCCTGAGAGGTCCAACGCCGCCTGTATATCGCCAAGTCCCAAATCCGATCTCGGGCAACCGGACGCCGGTGTTCCCTAGTTCTTTGAAATTCATGGCTCTGAATTATCGACCTTTCTGAATTCGAGTGTTAAAGTGAGTCGGTTCAATCCGTGGGGGTTGCTCCCCGGTAGACTCCCTTGAAGTGGCGTGCTTTCGAGGCTGATAGCTCGACTGCAAGATGCAGAGGGGAAATGGCGGGTGTCCACGGAGAGTGTGGGCATTATTCTCCGCAAGTAACACGGCCAAGAGGGGGCGCGAAGGGATGGGTGTTGGTCCTGCGGGCGTCTCAGGAGCCCAGGGTTGCGAGTGATCGGCCTAAAGGCCAGATTCGCAGAACGAGTTGAAGGGACATTACTGATTGAAACGCTTAAGCCTTGCCTTTCCCAGCAATGCACTGAGTCAGCGTACACGAGGCGTAGTGGGTGCCGGACACAAATTGCATGAGAGGCCCAAAACTCCAAGCCGCGGGCGCACCCAAAATGTGAAAGCCTTCAACCGAGGTTTCGAGCCCGGTCTTCAAAATGGGGTAACCCTTGAAGCAACGAATAGACTGCTTAAGCTGCGGAGAAAGGAAATCGTATTTCGAAATATCCACTCGATACCCAGTTCCGAGGAGAACGTGGTCAACGGTGCGCCCACTTCCATCGTCGAGCCGAACTTTCGCTTGCTCACCAACCGAACCAACAGAAACGACGGAACGTCCCAGATGGATGGGCACATCCCGAAGCCTATCCACCAACCAGCGGGCACCGGCCGGTCGCACCGCGCGTTTGCGCAAACGGTCCTGAAGTGGGCGCGGGAGATGTCTCAACAGATCTGGGCGCGCCAGAAGTTGACTGACTCCTGCAGGCCCGACATCCGTCGGCGCGTAGAGGATCCGTCGAGTGAACAAGCCCAGCCTTTGATGAAGGGTCTTTGATGCAAAACCCTGCAACCAGTGAATTTGCCGCGACCGAGCAACCACTTCGGCCTCAGCTCCGCCCTCGTGCAGTAGCGCAGCCGACTCAAGCGCACTTTGTCCACCGCCGATAATGAGAACCTTTTTGTTCGAGAATTTTCTTAGGTCTGGGTGCTCCGACGTGTGTGACGCAAGCTCGGCCGGCAGCAGATCAAACTCCGGAGGCCTCCAGGCGAAGGACCCAATGCCAGCTGCAACAACAACTCGGCGCGACTGAAAAACTTCACCGTCTGAGACGGTCACGCGGAAACCGGAGGAATTGGATTCGATAAGGGCAATTTTCCGTTTATCTAGATGAGGTACTGCCTGGCGCTGATACCATTGCCCATATTGGATGAAGCGGTCGAGTGGGACTGGGACTGACAGATGATCGCCGTTTGCGGACTGGTACGCCTCCAAAGTCAGCTTGTGATTCGGGTCGGCAATCTGCGTCGCTGTCCAATTGGAGCGCAGGAACATGCCCACCGGCATATTCCGCTCCCAAAATGACATCGGCTCCCCGAATACGCGAATGTCCAAGCCTCTGATCGTGCGCAAATGTGCGGCTGCGGCCAATCCATAAGGGCCTGCACCCACGATCGTTACATCAGTTTTCGTCACGGATTTCCCTCCCAATCACGGCATTCCCACGAAGATTTGAAACCTCAGTATTGCTTAATCCCGGCAAAGAAGCGGACTTGTCTTGGCCAAATGTTTCGATCTCGGCAAAAGAACCATTGACGTGGGGCTGTTTAGAAGCCGCGCTTGATATACAAGTAGGGGAGGAGTGTGATTTCCATCATGCCTGGGAGCGGATCCTCGAAGCTAAAAACCGCCTCCTCATCGTAATCGCGGAGGGACCGTAAATAGTCGCGGCCTTCAATCTGGCCGTTCAGGATTCCGACCACCCCGGTGGGCAAGTCCGTGAGCAGGCGAATCCATCGGACGCCAGACCTGCCCTTGCACGATTCGACCGGCTCGTTCAACTGGTCAGCAAACAACAGGTAGGGGAAATCAACGCCTGCCCGGTTTCCAATCGTGTGGTAGCCCCATGTACGGCCATTGATGTCCAAGAGCCGATACTGGCCGTCTCGTGGATCACGCTTGTACTCGACTTCAACGAGGCCATAGTAGTTGATGGCGCGCAGGAGTCGCTGGGAGTATTCTTCCAACAACGGTAAATCGACCGTCTCAACATATGTGCTCGCGCGCCCGAATTCGAGAGGGTGTTGTCTCCGGCGACACGCGGTCAGGTTGGCGACAGAATTTCCCTGCTTGAACAAGGAGCAATAAGCATACTGGTAAGTCCCATTCCCCGGAATCAGATCCTGGATCATGATTTCTTCCGCGGGGATGTGTCGAAGGGCCCGGTGAAACAGTTCCCTCAACTGCGCCGGAGTATCGGCACGCCAAGCTTTATCCTTCGTCGCATAGATGAAGTGTTCTTTGATTGCAGGCTTGACAGCGACGGGAAAATGACCTTCGATCTGCTCGAGGTCTCCAACGCTGTGCGGATACCACGTGTGAGGAGCTGGAATCCCTAAATCCTCGGCTAGGCGGTACGTGTTGCGCTTGTCCCAAAGCCACTTGATCGTTTCCCACGCGGGCGTCGGCACGCGAAAAATTTCTGAGAGTGCCTCGCGATATTGCGAAAGAGCTGCCACCAATTCATCGCGAGTCGGGTACAGCACCCAGCCACGAAGTCCGCGTGTCCGACCAATGTCGAGGAGAACTTGAACTGTCTCTTTTGCTTCGTGAAGGGAAGGGACTCGTTGGTGAAATGTGGTGTAGCGAGAATACCGCGCAATGGATTTCTCATCGTCAATCACGCAAACCGGGACCCCCCGACGGCCGAGGCTGCGAACAATGCCCAACCCCTGGTAGTCCCCGCCAATCACAACTGCGCCCGGCCCTTGCGCGCGTAAATGATGATTCGCTGTCATGTTGCTCCTTCGGTGCAGCCAGTTGACCCACTAAAATGGCTCTCGATCGATTCGCATCGCTCCTCAAACATACGAGCGAAAAGTGGCGTCAACCCACCGGCGAATAACTTCGTGATCCACAAATTCAACCGCCCCAAACAGTGGGGAGAATGACATTTCCGGAGTTCTGTCCGAAGTGGATGTCAGTGAAGTCGCTCGAGAGAAGCCGAATCGTCTGATGCGGCACGACCGCGCCGGTCACAGTCGTTCGCTTCCTTCCCATCAAGCTCCGGAAGCGCTAGTGTCCGTCGACGACTGTTTCGCGTTCTCATTCTTCTGGAACAACAAGAGGAATAGCGCCAGCGGGACTAACCCAGCGGCAAAGAACACAATCCCTCCATACCGATGGAGACGCCCATGGAGAAAGCCCGCGTTGACGTATACGGCGAGCGTTGAAAGCGTCACGATCCGCAAGCCGTTCTTAAAAACCGCGAGGGGAAACACTAAAAGGCAAAGGATCGTCTTATACCAAAATTTGCGCAGAAACAAGTGTCCTGCCAGAACGGACATGATTACCAGCGCCAAAGTAGACCGGATTCCGCTGCACTCTTCAGCCACGCGAATTACCACGCCCGGCAGTGAAAAATCAAATCCCTGCCGAAAAACAGGCACTCCGAATAGGTTGAAGAAAAGTTCCGCCACGGTCGCGCTGCCCTCTTGCAGCAGGAAGATCGTGCGCCTGAGGAAAGGTTCCGGTAGAGGGATCATGAATAAGAGAAACAAAAAGGGAAAACTGGCCGCCCGGAGCGCTTTCGACCCGAAGAAAAGCGCAAAAGCTCCCGCCCAAGCCAAAACAATACCCAACACCTCGACGGAGAGCACATTTTGGGGAGCAGTGGCCCACAAATTCAGCTGGCCGAAAAGGAAGCAGGCGGCACCTCCAAGCAAAAAGAGACTCCCAATCTTCCAGCCGGACGAAGGCTGAGAAAAAATTCGTTTTCTCTCGGAAAAGATCAGATAGAAACTCACAACCGGGATCAATGGGATGTGCGAGTAAGTATCACTTCTGAGCGTTATCGCCGCGAGCGAACGCATGGATACCCAAACCAGCGCGGTAGGGAGGATGCTCACCAAGACGAAGCCGAGGACCCGCGCCTGATTCTTGCGGGCAAGCTCAGCCCCTGTTTCGTTTGATTCGCTACTTTTCACGGAAAGCTCCATGAAACGCTTAACGGTGCTTTCTACCATTTGATTCAGCCCAGCTCGTAGACCAACCGGCCGCCCTTGAGAACGGCATAAGCGATTCGCGCCCTCTCATTTCCCGGTCCCTCGATCTTCCAAGCACTGCCGCACAGGACTAATCTCATCTGGCTTCGGGCTCTCCACCAGCGGTCCACATCCCCGGGCAGCGGTGCCCAGATTTTTTCGCGGGCAATCATTTCCTGTAAATAGTCAAGCAGCGATTCATACACTTTCCGTTCGCGGTGAGCAATTAAATAATCCGGATGCGTGATGAAACTCATCAGCCCGTTCCTTTGCCGGATCAGATCGAGCTGCGTCCTCCACAGATCAAGTGAGTAGTTGTTCAAAATGTGAAAGAGCGAGTAATCTTGAGTCGTTGTCAGCGGGAGCTCCACGATCCCGCCGATGAAGAATGGCATGACCGTGCAGCAACCGCCGCGTTTCGGTTCCAAATGAGCAACATTGGGCACTGACATGTCGTAGGAAAACTCGAATGCGTCATACCAATCCGCGTTGCGATACATGGCGCCAGCGCGAAAACCGCGTGCTTTGAATCGGTGCACGTACTCATTGATCCGTTTCGCTCGACGGAGGAATTCCTCTTTCTCCTCGTACAAATGCCCATCGTGGTTCAAGTCGTGAATGTTGAACTCAAAGCCGCGACTTCGGATCTCCTCGACATACTCCCCGCTAATTTCATAGCGTTTCTCCGGAATCACTTGGAAGGAAGCCCTGAGACCATAGGATTCGTCGAGATTCATCAATTGGGACGTGAAGTCGCGGCCTGCCGCACCTTCGACATCATGGGTCATGATGAGGCAATTTGGCGCGCCGTCGGGCCAAAACCAAATAAATGGAACTTTTTGCACTCCGCGGGCTTCCATCGAAAGCTTCAAAAGCTCCTGGTGGAGCGTGTCCACCGTGAAATCCACAGGCCATGCGGGGAAGAATATATTCTGCCAGCCGCTGAAGTAAGCTCTTTGCAGATGCCGGCGCACCGAAACCGGGAGCAGTCCTCGCACGAAATAGTAGGACTTGCGGATCAGTTCGTGGCCGATGATTCCCTCCCGGGCTGGCCGCAGGTTCTGTCCGTAGTGCTCTCGATAAAGATTCTCGATCACCTCCGAAGGATCAAATGGCAAACGAACTTTGCCTTCGTCCAAACAGACATCTTTTGAAGCATCGTAAAGATAATCCCGCGCCGTCTTTGCGACCTCTCCCGTTTTGCATCTCCCGTAACAGATTATCTCCCGACCAAACGTAAAGAAACCCGGTTCCCCCGCTGTATTCTCGGAAAGTGAACAGCTTGTCCAGTCTGTGGGAAGCCGGAAGTACTCACTGAGCGAATGTGTCATCTTCTTGTTCCAGCGTCGTTTCTCCTGCGGTGCGTCCTGTTAAATAGAGACCGGGTGTGCCGAACGCTACAGCTCCTCAGTGAACTTTGCCAGGCGTGATGTGCTTTAGATCCTGAATTCCGAGCCTCGTGATAGCTGATCTCTGGCGAGTCAAAACCCTCCTCTTTCTGGGCCCTAAATCCCAGATTCTATCCAATGTGGCGATAAATTAGCCGTCCTGTCGCGGCGAGCAAGCCATCAGGTATACAGGCAAAAACCCGCTTGGCCATGTTCAGCTTCCAAGTTTCCATAAAAGCGAGTGTGTCCGAAGCAGGGAATCTCCAATACGCGAGTTTGGTCGGTCCCTGTGCCCAATGATTCTTGAATGCGATCAATCCTTTATTGTCACTCTCAGAGCGACCGAGGTCGAACTCCTCTGCACCCGCCGTCTTGGATTCCTCAATCGTCTTCCAGAGGAGAAACGGCATTCCGCCCAGATGCTTGAACTTAGCATTCGAACAGCCATACTTGTAGTAAAGCGTATTTCGAAATCGCAAGGTCAAGATCGCAGCGATTGGGGTCTGCGCCTCGTAGGCCAAGCGTATCTCGAGTGCATCGTTCATACAATCGACGAGATTACGGAACCAACGGTAAGGCTGTGGAGGGAGATGATGACGACCCCGTGTGAGCACCAACAGGTCGTAGAAATCCTTGAGCAGCTTTAGGGATCTCCCGCGTTTGTGAACGACACCAGCCCGCTCAGCTCGGCGGACCCGGCGCTGAGCTGAATTCCTGTGAAGACTCCGAAATAGTTGGTCAAGGTCAGGTCGAAGATCCAAGCGATGAAGGCAATATCGCTTGGCCGGCCGGAAGCCCATTTCCTCTCCTTCTTGACAAAAACTGCCGTTGACCGGTCGAACCTCTATGTATTTCCAATCTCGATGCTGCAGGTCGGCCTGCAGATACTCCATAACGAAATGCAGGTCTCGCCATGAATCAAATAAAGGTTCGCAATGATCGGCGAACGGCAGGGATACCATTCGCGTGCCTGTGAGCCAGCTACGGACGTGACAGAAGACAAGACCGTTTTTCAATTCGCCATTCAAAGGCGAGGTTGTGAAAACGACGGGTCTGTACCCGTAGGTTCGCTGGAGGGCCTCCAGCCAACCGACCGTATGGAACACAGACGCCTTGGGGTGTCTTTCCACAAGCTCCGCCCACCGCGCGTCCTGTGTCGGATCAATTTGATAAAATCTCATTGGCGTTTCTTAAATTTTCGCGTCAGTTCGGCCTGTTGACTTTTCGGAGGCGGAGAAAGTGATTTTCCTCTCTCTTACCCAAGGCTGTTGCACGTCAGGGTTCTTTTTCTTTTACCTCAAGAGATGCGGTCTACAGAACTGACTTTCTCGAAAACTTCCCAACCCGTCATCGGCGATTCCCTCCGTGCCAGCATCCCTGAGACAACGGTAGTACTCTCGATTAATGAGCAGGGCGAGAAAGAAAAAGGAAACGATGAGAGGGGCCGTGGCCGTATATGAAAGCCCCAAAGTTCACAACAACCAAAATGTAAGGGGATATTGGCTTTCTACTCACAACACTAACTTGCGGCAATAGAAAGCCTCAGCATAACCGCTGGGAGCATTGCATTCCATTCCCCGCAGCCGCATAAGGGACAAAAAAGTGTCCTTCTGGAACCAACGCTTAGTGTGTTGCGACTGGAAGGCATCCATGATGTAACCAACCTTCCTTTGGCACACTTCCGGCTCGAGTGTCACGAACACGCTCGGTTGTCCCATGTCACCGTCATATTTCGGAATCTCGTATTCCAGAATCAAATGGTCTCGAAACGTATTCCAGGTCAATTCCGCGATCAGCCGGTGATCTTGATGTGCGTCCTTGCGGCTATGGGTTAGGATCAGGTCAGGAGCTACCCTTTTTAATCCTTCAAAGAGATCCTTGATTTTTGCTCCGTCGAAAGGAAAGAAGCCATCGCGAAAATCGTTGACGATGATCTCCTTTTGCTTGGCCTGTTGCAGAAATAGTTCCGCGCTATTGCGGGCTTCCCGCTCGCGCTCTTTGCTGGAACTGAAAACAACCCAAACGACTTCCAGATTCTGATTATGGGAAAGCAGCCGCAGAATCGTCCCGCCGCAGCCAATCTCGATATCATCGGAGTGTGACCCGAGGCAAAGGACTTTGAGAGGTGCACTGCCGTTTTGTGGCAAGTTTAGGGTTTGCATTTTAGTTTGTTTGGAAGTTGCCAGGCCCTAGCGATTACCACTATCGCTGTTGGTCTTCCACACTTCCCACGGCGCAGTGCCCGCCGCACAAAGGCTTTCCAGTTGTTGCTTATCTTTAAAAGTATCCATGCTTGCCCAGAAGCCATCGTATGGGTAGCCAATCAGCTGCCGCTCTCCCACCAGCCTGTGGAAAGGCTCAATCACAAGTTCTTCTTTATCCCGCATATACTCGAAAATCTTCTTCTTGAAGATGAAGAATCCTCCATTGATCCGCACATTCCCGTTATTCATCGCATGAATCTCGGAAACCAGATGGCCGTTGCCCTGCTGCAACGAAACCTGGTGATAGCTGAGATTTGGCCGGACGCAGAGAAAGCTAGCGATTTTGCCGTGCTCGTGAAAGTGGTCAAGTTGTTGGGGAAGGGGCATGTCGGTTAGGCCATCGCTATAGTTCGCCAGGAATTCTTCCTCGCCTTCAAGATATTTCTCAACTGCTTTTAGGCGTTGGCCGATGTTGGAACTGATTCCCGTGTCCGCGAAGGTGATGCGCCAATCATGGATATCGCTGCTGAGTAGATCGAGCTTCTTGCCGCCGCCCGAAAGGACAAAATCGTTGGAGGCGCACTCGCTGTAGTTCAGGAAATAATTCTTTACGGCTTCGGCTCGGTGTCCCAAGCACAGAATGAAATCCTTGTGCCCGAAGTGGGCGTAATATTTCATTACATGCCACAGAATTGGCCGATACCCAATAAGTACCATGGGTTTGGGGACGTCTTCCGCATCACGGATGCGCAATCCCAGCCCGCCGCAGAAAAGAACGACTTTCATGTGGCCTCCTCCACCTCACACTCGACTTTCACGCGTTCACGCCGACAATTTCTTCCAGCCAGGTTTCACCTCGAAAGCGGCGATATTGCTCGGCCCGAAGCTGGTCGGCCAGCCGGTTCGGAGGAAGAGTGACATTGTCGTATGTAATTACAGAATCTTTCGGGATGTCCCGCGTCAGCACGCAGCCTTCGACCAGACCCTCAGGTAGGTAGTGATTGCGGCACATCTCCTCCGCGTTTACCGCCTCTCCGTAAGTCATGTACATGCCGTAATCGTCGAGAACCTCCCCGGTCTTCAGATCACGCTTGGCCACGGCGCAAACTTCGACCACCGGTCCGCCGAGAGGCTTTGCGACCGAGTCCCGGAACAGCGTTACGCGAGCAATCGCCGTGGGCACTTCGAAGTGCACTAAATGATAAGGCGTAAAGAACGAGTACAGCGGACCGTCTCCCATCTTGTACAGATTTAGATAGTGTTGCTGCTTAGGATCAGGATGTTCGGCGAGGATGTACACCTTTGTCAGGGGCGTACCAACCACATAGTCCACAACGCCGCCTAACTTGCGGATCTCCTCGATGTCGTAGAGCTTGCCGATCTTCATAACATCATCTTTGTATTCTATCCCTCTCGACATGCCCCGTGAGCGCACCACGAACCCGGTCGCGTTAGCGACGATCGCCTGCTCAAAGCTGATTTTGGAGCCGTCAGCGAAGCTGGTCACCATGGCCGGGTTTTGTCCCCACTTTTCGGCGAAACCTTTTTGAGTTGTGGGATTGCGATAGGGGTCCTGAAGGCCCTTGATGTTGCCAATCACGCGCGGTATTAATCCAAGCCCCTTGACCCAGCGGTACAGGTTGACCTGCAACCCTGGCTCGTCTCCATCACACGCAGACATGATCACACTATGGTTTTCTGCGTAGACCTGCAGAATAGGCCCGATCGTGGCGTCGATTTCTGCGTTCAATAAGACCACGTCCTTCTTATGTCGAAACGCCTCCATAGCCAGACGCGCGCCAAACTCGACCGATCCCGTCACGTCAACCAGAACGTCAACTCCCGTGGAACGGGCAAGAAGGAGAGCGTCGTCGGTGGCCACAACCTTACCTTCGCGGATGGCTAGGTCAACCTCTTGCTGGGTTGTAGGGGCTGCTACGTCGATGATGCCGGCGTATTGGCAAAGATCAAATGCTCGTTGCACCCGGCGGTTGAAGACGCCAACCAGTCGCATTCCTGGCTTGGTGTGCACAATGTGATTCGCAAGCCCCTGTGATATAAAACCAGCTCCGATTAGGGCTACCCGGATCGGCCGGCCTTCCGCTTCACGCGCCTGCAATGCGGTATCAACGAGAATCATTTAATATCCCTCGACTGGAACTCGGGCTACTTGCTGAACTCGGGTGGCTCTTTACTCATCCTCTTTCTCATCTCTTCTTCCTGCTCATCCAACCGCTTCCAGATCCGATCCTTGTCTGAAATCACGGTGACGGGCAAAGGCCACTTCAACCCTAGCCGAGGATCGTTATAAAGCAGACCGCCCTCGCAGCTAGGGGTATAGAATTCACCCACTTGATAACTGGTCTCGGTGTTATCTCGGAGCACCTGGTATCCATGCGCAAAACGCCCAGGCACGTAAAGAGCACGGTAATTATCTTCCGTTAATTCGACGGCGATGTGGTCGAGATAAGTCAAGCTCTCGGGACGCAAATCCACGATGATGTCGAGGATTGCACCTCGAGTGCAGCGCACTAACTTCGTCTCCACCGCCGGCGGAAATTGAAAATGCATGCCACGCATCGTGCCCTTTTTGCAGTTAAAGGCGATATTGCCCTGGGCAATGATTGGGTTCAAGCCATGCGCCTCGAACTCATGCTGACAGAAGGCACGCGCGAAGAAGCCCCGCGGATCCTCCCGGCGCTCAATGTCAATCAAGAACGCCCCTTTTAGCTTTGTCTGTGTGAAGATCATGGAAGTGGGTCTCCTTCTTCTGTCCCTTGAGTTTTAATCCAATCTGGCCGGCACGGTGAACTCTTCCGTTGCAGGGCTTGCAGTCCAGTGTAGGAAAGCGTCCAACTGTCCGACTTTCAGCAGGTGTTGGATACGATTGATGCGGAAATAGCGGCCGTCTTTCAGATCTTCCGCGGCGAGCCCAGCGGCGCGATAGGCATCGTAGAGCTCCCGCGAGCCTTTGCGGACAGTCCATTGCGGCTGAAAGGACGGCAGCACGCGCTGGATCCTGTCGCAATTGACACGATAACACCGCTTGTCCGGCCCCCCGCCGGGTGCATATTCAATGTGGCAGTCTGGCACAGTTGCAGCCACGATTTCAGCCAGTTCACTGATGCGATAGTTTTCTTCCGTCTGGCCAACATTGAAGGTCGCATTGTGAACAAGGCTCTGCGGGGCCTCGAGCACACATAACATTGCCGCAATGATGTCACGAATGTGGACGACCGGACGCCAGGGTGTTCCATCACTCTTGATAAGAATACGGCCGGTAGTAAGCGCAGAAGCCACAAAATCGTTCAACACCAGATCCAGCCGGAGGCGCGGAGAAGAGCCATACGCAGTTGCATTTCTCATATATGTCGGGCTGAACTTTTCATCCGCCAGCTGCGCTACGTCGCGTTCGACTCGAACCTTTGACTCGCCGTAAGGGGTCACCGGATTGAGCGCAGCTGTCTCATCCAGAAACGCATCGCCGGCCGAACCATACGTGCTGCAGGACGAGGAGAAGACGAAGCGCTTTACGCCGGCCTGCTTAGCTAGTTCCGCCAGTCGCACCGAGGCTTTGTGGTTGATGTCGTAGGTGAGCCCAGGATCGAGATTGCTTAAAGGGTCGTTGGACAAAGCCGCCAGATGCACCACGGCGTCGAATCCGCGCAGATCAGCTTTCGTCAGATTCCGTATATCTTTGCGAATCTCGGGTATCTCCGCGGCCGGTTTCCCGAAATCACAGCCCGCGAAAAGGTCCGTATCGAAGCCAACTACTTCGTGGCTGGCAGAGACAAACATGGGCGCTGCCACTGCTCCTATGTATCCTTTGTGGCCCGTCAGCAGGATTCTCATCGTCCTTTACTCCCCTTTGCCGCAGATTTGATCTAGAGTTCACGCAGTGGGCTGCGATGCCATCGGTAGAATTCTATAGGTTCCATTGCAAGAACGACCTCAGCCAGCGAGTGGGATCCATGCTCGTAAACCCTCGCCCAGGGGCCGATTCATTATCCTGCCACCGATTAAAGCAACCTAGAGCAGCCCGCTGCAGCGCCCGTTAGGCGCAAATGACTCGCACGCGTCAGCCTCCGGTTCGAGCTGGCTCTTGACGGCTGTCCAGGAGCGAATCTAGGGTGTGAATGTTCACTGTCTTCGCGTGCCTGGACAGGTCAAATGCGCCGTTAGAAACCATGGTAGCGGAACCTCATGAGTAGCAGCCCTCGAAATAGACGACTGGCTAGGTTTCCGGGGGACATCATTCGTTTGCAATTGTCGTCGACCTTGATCCTACAAACAAACATAATGTGCACTTCAAAAGACTGCGTGAAACAGGACTAGGCACTACCTCTTGCTCAAGCGCCAGTTAATCGTTCAACCGTTTCTTCACAAGCTATCGCCATGAGCGTCACAAAGACACCCAAGGTAAATCCTGCAATCGGCCTACCAAGCCTCCTGAGGAAAAGGCAACATTTGCCTGGCAAATAATAGCTTACTTATTGAAAACAAAGGTGATATGTCACACATGATCAGATATGCACGGCCTCCTGACAGCGCTCCCTCTGAACTGAGGAGTGAAGAGGGAAAATACTTGCCCCCGTTGGCGAACAGGTTTCCCGAGAAACTCCACTGGTGGGACACAGCACGTGAGTTTGTCGCTATCGTTTGTTTACTAAGCCGAAACCAGGTTTTTCTCCTTGACTGATGAAGATCCTCTCATTCCGCGAAGGAGATCCAGGTAGAATGATTTCTGCCCTGTGACGAACACCAATATCCCAAGGAACGTAGCAAGAAGAACAGTACTTTCTAGCACGAGCCTGGGCAAAGGAGGCAACCACTGAACGTAGAAAAACCGTAGTGCAAAAGTCAGTCCTGCAGCCACAATGCTTGAAGCCAGCGGCCGGCTCACAGCCAGCAGAATGTCCCGGAAGGAAATCGCCGTTCCGTGTATGCACCATGCAATATGCGGAATGACCCATAAAGTCATCACCACCGAGTAGGCGAATGCGACTCCCTTGGGTCCATAAGGCAGTCCCAGTACGTAACCCCCCATGATGAGGGGCGCGAAGACCAGAGCGATCTTCAAGCTTCGCCCTACCAATCCCAGCGAGAAGAGCAGCCATCCTAGAGGATTGATGAGCGCAAAGATCAAAATCGTCGGAGCCAGCAAGCGAAAAATAGGCACCGCTTCTGTCCACTTTGGGCCAAGGACCACAAGAATCACATCATTAGCAAAAAGGGTACAAACGACCGTGATAGGGATGGTCAGCGCCAAGACTAAAGAGTACCCCTTTAGAAAATAGCTCCTGAAGCGATTCGCGTCATCCTTAACTCGTGATAACGCAGAGAACGCCACTTCGCCGACTGCTGAATTCAGGTTGTCTGTTGGAATGTTGACGAGTTGGTATGCCCTTCCGTAGATTCCGATTGCATCGGCTCCCCAGAAGCGGCCTAACAGGACTTTCTCAAAATTATAAGCAACATAAGTTACGAGGCCATTCAAAGTGAGAGTGCCGCCAAAACGCATCATAGGACGAATTCCAGCCCGCTTGTGTGGCGGCCCCGGAACCCAGCCTGTGGCCAGCCAGAAACCGATAGTGCTGGTGAGTGGAGAAGTGACCATCATCGCCACAAGCGCCCAATACCCGTAGCCAGCCTTGGCCCCGCCAATGGCAATGACAGTACCCACAAGCAGACCGACGGTGCCTATCACGGACAAAGCAGTAAAACGCATTTCGCGTTGGAGAAGCACTGAGTGTTGTACCCCTGCCGCGTTGAAGAGGAATCCAACCGCCAAAACAGCCGTCACCGCAATGAGCCGGGGCTCGTGGTAAAAGGCAGCAAAGACCGGTGCCAGTGCTAGTGCCAGAAGCCCGAGTAGTGTTCCAACCAGTATGTTGATCCAGAATAACGTTGAACTCTGCTCCTCCGTCACGGTCGTTCGTTGAATTGCGGCTGACGAAAGCCCGAAATCTCGGAACAGGCTTAAGACACCAGTGAAAGCTGTGACCATACCGACCAATCCGTAGTCCTTCGGACCTAGCAACCGGGCTAGTACCATGAGCGAGACCACGCGAATGGAAAAGTATGCCCCTTGGGCGCAGAGCCTTGCGAAACCACCGCGTATCGTCCGCTGTTTCAAATCCTGCATCGCGTGCTCACACCGCCCCTGAGAGATGTCAACCGCCTACCCACCCGATCGCACATTTTCCCGCCGATTACAAAGGTTGCGTTTCACGTGGTCTCTTTCAATTCACAGACTAGCTTGCGGCAATAGAGTGCCGCCGCGTACTTGTCCCGCGCGGCGCACTCGAGACCACGAAGGCGAAGGATGGCCTGAAAGGTGTCCTCGCTGAGCCAAGCTTTATTGCCTAGTGCATGGAAAACTTCGCCGATGTGTTTAATCTTGCGGTCGCAGATTTCCTGCCCGGGAGGGACGGGGCAGTTAGGCGAGCCCAGATCGCCGTCATATTGGGGAATTCCGTTCTCCAGAATTAAGTGATTACGCTCTCAGCCGTTACCGCGTTCCTTTCGATGCCGCGTTGGTGGCGGAGTCCCCAGGCATAAAGCCTAACTGAAAAGCTGCCGCGTAGCGGATTCTCCAATCCTGTCTTCTCTTGTTCAGAGGCTCCAAGCCTGCATAATGAAACGGCCAATCTCTTCTTAACCAAGGATCTCCTTCGTGAATCTCCTCGAGTAATTCTTGCACCGGCTTCCATTCTAAATCACTTGCGACCTTTCTCCGGACGTCCAAGTCAATTCCGGAGACAAAGAGGTACCCGTCCGGAACCACCAACCGAGCAATGTTACGCAAACATCTCTCTGCGTCCGAGGCATCCATGTGGCAAAGAAAGTTGTTGGCCACCACCAGATCTTGAGGTCCCAGCGCGTGAAGAAGGTTCGGCTCCCCGACATCCGCGACGTGCCAATTGATTCCTTCCTTGAACCGCGACTTGACTGTCACTATGTCTCCATCCCTGTCAAAAAATTCCTCCATTTCAGTCGTGGTCATGCGTTCCGTAATGTTCGTATTTGTCAATTGCGCGGCGGTCAGCGAGTACACACCGCATTTCGCAGTTTCCACAGCTTGCCTCGAAATATCCACTGCATGCATGACAAGCTTCAAGTCCGGCCGCGCTGACCGTATTCTCCATGCTACGGAGTAAGCCTGAGCGCCGGTGCTGCAACCCAACACGGCTACTCTCAATGTTTCGCCCCTGCCCTTCCGATCTGCCAGACCGCGGATTAATTCCAGTTCAGGCCGATTCCTTAGAAAAACGGTGCTAAAAGCCTGCGCCCGACGACCTTGTGTACGAGTCAATTTATACAAGAAGTCGCCGTACAAACGGATGGGAGGGAGAGCGGTCCAGGAGAAAGGAATACGGTTCCACAACCGCTGATTCAGCCGCAGATAGGCGTTGATCGGCGATTTTCCAAGAAACTTCACTTTAGCCAATCGCATGAGCCAGGATTCGCCATCGATCGCACATGCGGAATCTCGGCCAACTACATCTATATTCCATTTGGTAAATGTATCGTTGCCGCTAAACCAGCGCGGCTTCGAAAGGGCTATGAGTGTCATTTTCCCTGAATAACAATATTCGACCTTTGGCGGAACCTCCACGAGCATACCAGGGCCGACATCGTATTTATGATCACCAATGGTGAAATACCCCGCTCCGGAGAGAACATAATAGGTCCGGGTGATTTTCTTACTTATCATGAAGGTATCGTGTCCCTTCTCTACTTCGATATAATAAATTTCCAGGTCCCTTTGATTTAAGGGCCCAAATGTGTACCCTAACAGGCCCTTTCCTGTGAATGACACTGAAGTTGGAAGTGAATATATATAAGGCATAGTTTTTTTCATCCCCGCGAAGCCCAGATCGGTGCCAAGAGTGGGCTGCCGACAGCAATTTTGTTGATTGTTTCTCGACGCTCGTTACCGAGGTTCCAAGTCTTGAAAGATATGATTGTACTGGTCATCCAAAGCCTTACGGCATTCCTCCGCCTTCTGTCTAATCATTGGCCTCAGGCTCCCGGCATTCTTCTCGAGGTGGCAAAATTGCTCGATCAACCTGCCTGCTTTCAAGTCGTTAATGTCCTGGCAATATTCCGACAATCCCATCTGGCTCATGAGGGAAGCGCATTTATGATGGAACGAGATGGAGATCGCTGGCTTGTTGAGAAGCAAGGCTAAGAGAACATTGTGGAACCGAGTAGCCACCACTATGTCAGTTGCTGCAAGCTGAGACAATAGCTGCCCAGCAGAAAAGACCGGTTCGTCGATAATACGCCCTTCCGCATAAATCACTGACCGTTCTTTCAGCAAGGACCTGAACTCTTGCGTCACGGCCCTGTCGGAAGTATCGCCGATTAATAACCGGACATCATATTCATGAGCAAGCAACCACGTGACGAGAATCACGAGAGCGTCCAAATAGCTCCGATAAATCGCAGGACTTGGTCTATCGACGCTATATCTTCCAGCGTACAGCATCAAGCCGAGGCCAACAACCGATCTACGCCTTTTATTAGAGTCATCATGCGGTATCAGTGTCTCAGGCAAGCTGAAGACCAAATCTGGATAGACCGGGTCATGATGTCCCCGGAATCCAATACCTTCGACGAATTTCAGTGTAGACTCGTCTCGATAAGAGCGGAAGTCTGCCAGAGAAAGAGCTGATTTAACGAGCCATCTCCCGGCGCGACTGTAGATCGGACCCGCTCCCACGCTTACAAAGAAGAGTTTGCAGCGGCACAATTTTGCAATCACTGACCATTTGAACATATTATAGGGGCCCCAGCCGAAAAGGCCCCAAGCATCCGTCAGCAGTCCCGTTCCTGTGATGATAAGCACGTCTGTGCCCCGGAGCGTCATGTAACCCTTGAGCCACCGATAAAGCTCGCTTGGTATGCCGATAAAGAATTTCCGAGCCAATCTTACCAGTGGATTGCGGAGGGTCCAGGGCTTGACTACAACACGGCTAATGGGCACGGCTGCGACATGGTAGGCTGCTGCGACGGTCTCAGGGCCGGTGCAGATACATGTTATCCGGGCGTCCGGCGCCACTCGGCGAATATGGCAAAGGATCGCTTGAAGGGTGCTCTCGTTACCGAAGTTACCCGCTCCAAAGTGCCCGAAAACGGCGATCTTGGGCCGGTTGCGTTTACTCTCTCGAGGTGCTACAGGCACCGCGCTACCCGCCTTAGTCCTTTTTTCCACGGTCTGCTTTGGGCTCATCAATAGGTCCGACGACTCTGACAAGCGGGCCTTACCAAGCCTCGCACCATAAAAGCGCAACCCCGGCAGCTCGAGTCTCGTTCTACGATACTTCCGGTACTCGCTGCTTCTGACAAATGCGAAAACCAGTGTCCTTATCAAGGGCTCCGAGACGGCACCCACGTCGCGTCTCTCCCGGGCGGCCACCGGGTTTATCCTCTCGCTCGCGGTCCAACCGCGTTCACTATCCTGCTTTCTAGGCGTAGCGTGACGCGGGCTCGACGCTGTAAGCGCGTCCGCCATCTGCGCTCCGATTAATCCCACATTTCTCGTAGCTTCGCACTAGTTTCGTAGGGGCTTACCAGAGCCTTGCACAACCTCCATAATATTGCACGGGCTAAACGTACACGGCTAAAGCCGCCAACTGCTTCGGCCAGTTTTATCTTGTGATACTCCCAAAACTTCTCGTCGCGTCGACCTCGCATGAAACTGACGCCAAGAAAATTGTAGTATTCAGCGACCCGCCGGTGGAGTAGCCCTTCGAATTCCTCCTTGGTTAGAAAATCCGGCCCATGTGTCACCAGGTTATACAGGTGACCGGCTATAGTCGTGTAGAGGTCCGCCGTAAGCGTGCCGAGAGATTCTGGCCGCCATCTCTTGAAGGTCAGGATTTGATGCGCGAAGCCAAAGTCACAGGTCTTAAGCAGTAGAACACAAACCTCCATGTCAGCGTGGAGATTTGACTCGTTATAGAAGGCATCTCGACTTCGAACAAGATCTGCCCGGTAGAGCAGCGAGGTTGCCGTGCCGAAAACATAAGTCTTCTCGAGAAACAGACGGCGGCACACTTCGCGACCCGAGAACAGGTTGTCGGGAAACGACATTCCCGTCCACACAACTTCATGCTTTCGCGAAGCGCCGGCCCCAACTTCCTGCAGACCGTAAGCTCCAACGATTCCCACCGACGGATGCTCTTCCGCGACAGATACCATTTGTTCCAAGCACTGCGGAAAGATCCAGTCATCCGCAAACACGATCTTACAATATTTGCTTTCTGGAGAAATCTGACGTAATGCCAGGTTATGATTAGAGATTGCCCGCAGGAAGTGAGCGTTGTCGTGAATTCTAATCCTAGGGTTCTTCGCGGCGTACCGGCGTGCGATTTCTGCTGATCCGTCGGTGCAGCAGTTATTGACGATGGTGTAGTCCCAATTCTGGTAACTTTGCGCAAGAACACTTTCAATGCATTCAGCAAAATGTTCCGCGTTGTTATACACCGGAGTCACCACGCTGACCAAAGGCAACGATCTCGGACTCATCTTTGCTCCTACTTTCTTCGTGAGAAACGAAGCGGAAGAATCTCCGCCCGGACAACGGCGTGCCGGGCCTAGGCCCGGAAGCTCTTGGTGAGGCCACTCGATTTCGGCGAATGCTCAGTGGAAGCACTCAGCTCAGACGGCCGTTCTCTGCTTTCCCCCGGGGAACAGATGTACCGCCTGACATGGGTCCACGACGCTAGCCAATCCCGAAGCCGTTGTCGCTTCTCCGCCCCTCGCGTAGCGCGACTGCTTTCCGTGCCAGTTTAGGCCAGAGCCGGATGAGGGCCCACTTCACCGCAAGATTCGGCGTAAGGTAAAGGTGAGCGGCCTCGGTGACCGCCTCGCGGGCTTTTCCATGTTCCCCCTTTTGGAGAAACCAGTTTGCCCAGCCGCTATGGACGGCCGCGAGATCTCGGCGAATCATCCTGCGGATCTCCGCCGGCAAGCCCTCACTCATCCGAAGCCGTTTTTCCATGCGACTTTGGGCCATCCGCAGGCGAAAATCCGCGTCGTCCCAGTTTTTGCTGGCCCCGACGTGTCGCTCGGCTTTTGGCGTGCGGTCGATCACAACCAAGGGCATATTCACAAAGCAGAACTTCGTTTCACACCCTAGCCAGAAGGCAAAGTCATCGTCATCCCCAAAACGGAATGCCGGGTCAAATCCTCCTACTTTACACACTAACTCCGTTCGGGCGATCAGGTTTTGCAGCCACACAGGGTGTATGCCCTCTGTCGAGTTTCTATCGAGCATGTACTTAAGGGGGTCTGGAATCAGGCCGATGCTCTCGCGATGCTGCTTGCCCGCGAGTTGAAAGAGCGTCATCTTCATGTCCGGGTTGTTCATGAACCAGGCGTCCGTAATGCAGGCGCCGCACTGGTCCTTGAATTGTTCGAGTGCGCGAAACTGCCACTCCAGCTTTTGTGGGAGCCAGAGATCGTCATTGTCGTTGAAAGCCAGCCATTCCCCCTTCGCGTGGTTAATCCCAGTATTACGAGCAACGTTCGGCCCCTGATTTTGCTGACGGAAATAACGGACGCGCTCACGCCACGCTGGGTTCTCCGCGATGTAGGCTGGAAGCAATTCAGAGGTGCCATCAAACGAACCGTCATCTACCAGGATCACCTCAGAGACGGGCACGGTCTGCCTCAGTACGCTTTCGACAGAATACCTTAAAAGCTCGAAGCGGTTATAAACCGGTATTATTACGGAGATAGTAGGCGTCATTGGCTTCAGAGGAGTGGGCCAGTCTGGGCCGCAGGAAAGATGCACACCATGCGAACACGCGCGTTAGAGCCGCTCACGGATTCGGCTCCGCAAGTCCCAATTCACGGGCGCGTCTGCCTGATAGGCCGACGCGCCCGCCTCCTGAGCCTGTGGGACGGGTGAGTGCATGGCCTCGGACACCGCAACGCAGATGACGGCCAGCAGCGCATACCAAGCAAACTGCATCTGGTCAAAATAGCCGATTCCGAAATATGCCACTACGTGGGCAAACAGGGCGGCACCCAGGCACCATAGAAACCACTCGTGCCCACGGTCGCCGGCCACGCACTTCCTCGCCGTTCCCAACTTTCCAAAGCTCCTGGAAATGATGGCGATGAAGAAAATCAAGGTAACCAACCCTCCCGTGACGGCGTAGGCTACATACTGGTTGGACAGATCCCACATGTCAAATCCCCAGTCGTTGTAGTTCTTGAACCCTATAAGCCACCAGTCGCTAAAATGTCTTATGCAGTTGTCCACGAGGATGTACCGATGGAAACCTGAGGACGAGCCCGTCAAATCTATCCGGGCAATCAACGCCCAGACGGGAGCTTTCATAACCAGATGTAGGCCCACGAGGATCAACACAAGCCCCCACCGGATTGCGCGCATGTGTTTGCGGAGAGGCCAGAAACAAAGCCCCACAATACCAGAGGCATAGGCCAGAAGCGGCGTGCTGGAGTTGGACGTTAGCGTCATGACGGTTGCCCCGACCATTCCCAACAAGGCGCCACTCTTGGACTTCGCATCCGACCATAGCCATATAAACAAGGGCAGGAGCGTGGCGCCAAAGACGCCGGCCGTAATATAAACCGAAAAAGCTCCCATCGCACGTGCCTTACCCTCGCGCATGGTTACTCCGAGTGGAACCCCGCCTAGGTACCCGAAGACATTCTTGTGAGTAAGCTGCTCGTTAGTCATGCACACGGCCAGGACCATGGCAATGACGGCAAACACTCTAATTGCCCGCTGCACGTCTTTCCTGTCCTGGATCAGGAATCTCAGAACAAAGTAACCACCAAGGGCGTCCAGCAGATTCCCAAGGCCCTTAACAAGGGCCTGCGTCTCCATCCATTGGACTACAAAGGTTATGAAGGTAAAGAGAGCGCAAAGCGTAAAAGCGTAATCAATGGCACCGAATCCGCCGGCAAGCCGAGACGTTCCCGCGGGAAGCTTAGTTGTGGCTAATCGAAGCAACCCAAAAAGGAGAATGATTCGATAGACGGTAAAGTGGACTCCGCCCAGAACCACGACCTGCCCGAAGGGGACAAGGAATACAATCAAAAGCGCCGGTGCCACCACATACCTTCGTGGCAAGAGAAATATCAGCGCGATGGTGACTAATAAGGCCACCGCCACGAGAGGGTGCAAGATCGTGTTGGCTGCGCCCCCGCCGAATCTGAGGTCTGTGGGCTCCACGGTCTATAGCGTTCTCTTATTCCTAAGTTCTCATGCGGCGCGATAACCTTCGAGAGGCTACTCCAGCAGGATGTGAACTACTGTCACGTTGTCATGCTGAGTCGATTCGCTTCTTTTCGAAACGCCCTGAGCAAGGCGAAGGGGCTCCCGGTAAACTTCGCGAAGAACTGCTTTTTTACTCAAAACAAGGAAACGGATCCCCAGCTCAGGGTAACCGGCCAGCAACCCTTCTTTGGCACGTTGCTAGGGCTTGCCAGCGAATTCTTCAAGAAGGGCTAAGGGGTCTTGCACGCGCGTCCCGCCGCATTCTTTTCGCCGGATGTGCCGTAGATAAGCCTCTCCTAATCTTCTGCGGTACAGTGGGAAGTTAAACTTGGTAATTCTGACGCAGGTGGTTTGAATCGGCAGGCAGTTCTTCCAAACTTGTTTGATGTGCCTGCAGCATTCGTAAAACTCCTTTGGCAGGACCAGAGTCTGGTGCGTGTTGTGTATGCAGAAGGCAGAGACGGCATAGCTCTTCATGCCTTTCTGGGCGGCCCTCAGGCAAATATCAGTCCCGTAAAAATGAAAATGGGGCAGTGAATCGTCGAATCGCAAGCCGGAGGATTTTCTCAAGATCAGCACAATCTCGTCGAGGGTCTGAACTGGTACGGGTCGCTCGAGCGGTTCCCCAATCACGTCGCGACCCGAGGAGTACACGTGTCCCCAGCCACGACCGTCCTGGGTTTTGCCGTAGCTTCCCAGTACTCCCCATTTCGGGTCGTGGCCTTCGAGATGGCGCAGGGCGCACTCTATTTGGGACAGCCAGGGTTCCGGCAATAGAATGTCCTGGTGGCAGAAAACGATAAGATCATTCGCGGCCCGGTCGATGGCGTCATTATAGGCCTTAGCAGCAGAGCTGAAGTTCTCCTGGACGAGGATTTGGTGATCGTGTCGCTGGCCCAAGCAAGGCGACGCTAGGAAGTTGTGTTCGAACAACTCCCTGTTATTGACCGCAATAACAAATGTTATCCGGTTTCTGGCAGACATATCGTCCTCACTGTGCAGAGACCGCAGGGTGAGCTTCTACTTTGTTTGGGGCTCTGTGTGAGCCCGCCAGCTCTTGTGGATTCTTTCTAGTGGTTTCGGCAATTAACGACTATGAATAAGGATGCCCGCGCCAACTCGCATTGCCAAATTGTATTAACGAAGAGTCAAGACTCGAGCTGAATGGTTTCGCGGGTTCTTCGCCACGCCGGTGTTTCCACAGGGAAAGGCGGAGTCCCCGTTCGGACCGGGAACCGAGTTGGGAGTGCAGAAAACGAGTTTGCCCCTTTCGGTCCGGGAGTGACGGTGGAGCGCAGCCGAATTCCAGGCCCCGAACAAGCGCACCAATGTAGCTACAGAATTAGCAGTTTTATTGAACAGCTCGCGGCGCTCGTCACTCTGAGGGGAAGAAACCGTTCCCGAGAAGCGCGAAAAAAGAACTCGCTCCTTCCCAGGAAAAGCAGATCCTTTCGCTGCGGTCAAGGATGAGTTGTTCACAACGGACTCTTGCGTTTGCAACCGCAGCTCCCCAGGTGCCTCGCCTTGACCCTGGACACAGTTTATTGAGGCGTAGGCGTGGCCGTAAGACTCGTAGGAGGGGACACTGGGGTACTGCTGCTGTACTGATACGCCCCGACATTCCACGCCCCGCTCGATAGCCTAGCAACCGCGAGAACGTCCGGGCAACTGACGGTGTGATTCGTGGAATTGTATGCGCATCCCTTTGTCGTGCCCTCCACGCAGTAGGCTTCGGCAAGGGCGTTGTGAAGTACCGAGTCTGCGCAATATCCGGTCGTTTCATTTGTGCCCGATGCCGTGACTGTTGAGTTGCCTGATGCTGTCGGTGCGAAATCGTTTGCGGTGGTATAGCCCTGCGTCGTCGCTGTAGCTGCGCTCATGTAAACAGCGCTCGTCTCGGTCACGGTGCCTGTGTTCTGAAACGCTTGGCTTATTCCTGTAGCTCCTATCCAGTGATTGTTTACCGAAGTAATGGTTCCGGGCGTCCCGTTGCAAACGATGCACGCCGCCGAGCCTAGAGACGCGGTGTTGTTCCAATAGACCGCGTTCCCTTTGCCGTTGTTATCGCCGATGGCGAAGAGAGGACTGCCCGTGGGCTGGCTGTCGTGAATCACGTTGTTGAAGATATAGTCCGTCTGCCCGCTCACCGGGGAGTCTTCGAGAGGATAGGAGACGGACTGATTGTACTCCGTTCCAACGTAACGTATGACGTTGTTATAGAACAGGTTCGGAGCGCTCGAACCTAGATTCACTTCCGCGTAGCAGAAATAGTTGTCGCCGTGGCTGGAGCCGTCCGTGGCCATGCTCGTGTACTCAAAAAGGTTGTCGTGCGCGATGTGGCAATCGTCACTGACGATGTTCGCCCCGACGTGCCGCACCACGTTGTACTGAAAGATGTAAGTGTCCGTAGCGTTCTGGCCGAAGGCAGACATCGCCAGGTCGTCCGAATCCGAACCATCTACTACGTTGAACTGCAGCGTCGCGCCGGGACCACTAGAAGAACTTCCGGCGAAACAGGCGGAATTCCCCTGTTGGCTCGTCGTGTATGTCCAGCCGTGGCAGTAGTTATTCTCGATGACGATGCCATTTGGCGGCCCGCTCGCCCCGTTAAAACTGACTATCTGGTTGTAGTAGGACTGTGCGGTGCTCGACCAGCACATCCCGGTCCATTCGAAATTATCCACGATGACGTAGTTGACGCCGCTCAAGACGAAGAACTGATTTTGCGCAACGCCTCCGGCGGTGTAGGTGCAACTTGAGACTGTGCAAGGGGCCGAACCGTTGCAAGCCCTGGTGGGATTATCGCCAGTCATGATTGGCCGCGCCCAAGATGAACCGGAGTACCAACTCGGGTCTACACCCCAATAGATATAGGCGCTACTCGTTCCACTCCTATTTGTTCCCCATGCGCCGCTACCGACGTATGGAGACGCGCTGGAATTTCCGAAGTGCCACGTGTCGCCGCCGCGAAAGATGAATCCCGTTCCTGCGGTGGGGGTCACGGCAGCACAGTTGCTCGCGCAGGCTCCCATTCCCGGTGCGTGTGCCCACGGAGCGGATTCGCTAGTGCCTGAGTTCGTGTCGCTACCAGGATTCGGCGTGGCTGTCCCGGCGATGTAGTAGCAGTTCGTCACACCCTGGCTGGCAAGCGTGACGAGGCTTGCCGCGCCGTTCGCCGGGTTGAGATAGTTTGCCCCAGTCGGGCAAGTCCCGCCCGCTGCGAACGCCGAATGAGCGCATCCAAGGAGAAAAGCGAGAAGCGCGAGTTTAGCTAAGACTCTCATTCTGTCCTCTCAGTGAAATGTCATTCCTGCCACGCCGTCCGATGCACCGGCTCCGCCAGCGTCAATCCCCGTGCCCGCAAATAAAGGTACCAAGAGTATCTGACTGTGAACAACTGGCCGAAAGGGTAGATTGTGGACAGGGACTAAGGGACAAGGGCATGCAGAACCGCGGCCGTCCTTCGCGCGTTCATTTTGCTCTCCTCCGACGGACTCATTTGTGGCAGCGGATGGGATTCCTACAGGCTACATACTCCTATTTACTCGTGCTGCCGACACACCGCGAAGTAAAGTCGATGAGCTTCTCAAGACCCAGCCTTTCATCCAACTCACGAACCTGAATCAGACCACTATCGGAAGTCAGTCGCGATCCCTGGAAATCGATCTTCAAGGAAGCATTGAACAAGAGCAGAAAGGACTGGCTTTAATTCTCAACCACGGGGTGGGCACCTCCGAGGCGTCTTCACTGCGTTTAGAACCGCATAAATACGGATGAAAGATTGCACCCGAAGGCTCGTTGAAAAGAGTTCATCTCGGAAATGTGGGACGAACATCCTTTGCTCGTCGCTAAGTCAAGTCTCCTGCAAGCAGAGAGGGTCCTGAACTCCGTTGGAGGTGGGCGGCGGCTCGAGACATGTTACGCTCAGATCTACAGAATAAAACCGTCTCGCCCGCACCTCGTTTCGAGCGCTACACGCAAACCAAAATTAAAGGTCCCAATGAGCTGTCAGTTCGGTATTTCCAGGACTTCTTCAGCGCCGCACCATTGATAATCCGTATGGGCGGGCATACCAACGGGAAACCCAGAATTACCCGAGACGAACCTCGGATGGTGAAATCTCACGGTGAACGAGGGCTCCGAACGCCCGGCCGGACTACTCAGCGCCACACGCACGCCGTTCTCTTCAAAGTTCACGGAATCAAAGCGTAGCGCACGTCTTTTCCGGAACCACCTGACAATTTCCCGTGCTGTCCCGAACCATACGCGGTATGTCTGAATCTCCTTCAGCAGCTTCGCATAGAAGTCTCCCCAGAGTCTCTCCGGGGACAAGCTTCTCGTATGCCAGTTCACCGTAAGTGCGCCACCCGACAAAGACATGGAGTGGATCAGCTCCCTGCAAGCATTCAGAGCTTCGGTTTCTGACAGCTTCATCCGGTCCGAATAGAACATTGCGGAGTCCTGAATATTCAGCGGAAGCTCAAGCAAGCATTCAGCACCCAATGGGCAGAATGGCTGAGTTGTTCCAGCCCGGAAGCCAACGGCGTCATTGTAACCAAAGGTCGAATCGTACGTGAACCCCGCCTCCTCAAGGGTCTTGGGCGAGCTTTCCTTCCAATAAAGCCAATGCATCCGAGTTCCCAACTCCAATTGTCCTGTTATTTCGCGAATCCGGCTCTGCTCTGATTGAGCACTCTGGAGGTTCTGCCAGGCATCAATCCCATGAAGGCCAACTTCACAGCCATTCTCTAGCAGTTTAACGACTTGCTCCCTTATTCGAGCGACGTCATATTTTGCAGCCCGGCGCTTGGGCGCTGGAGTAGACCCCAACGTGCCAGCGACGTTCTTGAATGGAATAAAAAAAAACGTTGAACCAAACCCTCTCTCAATTTCCATGTACCGCTCGAACTCCAGCCAGAAATCATCTCGCGAACCCAGATATACCAAGGGGAGAGACAAAGCCGCAGTCCAGTTCTGCAGACATTTGGACCACGAGAGCCTGCCTCCCAAAGCACGTAGCAACGAACCGACCAAGCACCGATAAAGAAACCCCCACATGGTGTGGTCACACTTGTGATCCCTTATGCCGACGAAGTCAACATCATGTGTGAGACATCCCATAAAGTCATAGCCAGCCGGTACGGGCGGCACCTCAACGAACGGAATTCCCAGACTCACCATGATCGCCCGAAGCAGCGAAATGTGAGTATCCAAGGTCGGGAATCGGGCGTTTTCCGCTGGCTGGCCCTGGGACAGCAAGAAGGCAACTTCGTCAAACAAATCAAACCCGATGCGCACGGTTGATCGTTCTGGGCCTACAATTACGCTCCCCACCATCTCGGGTGTTTGCCTGCGCCTTACCAATGGCCGCCCAACCGATTGGAAGACCGCCAGATCTCCGTACACGGGGAACTCAACTCCCTGCCATTCGACCCAGTCGCACCTTCTTCGTGATTCCGTCACTACACCAATCTGATCATCGAATCGGATGGGGTGCGAATGGTAAATCACCAGTACACGGGCACTCAGGTCTTTTGGTATCTCCTCCCGAGTTGTGAGGACAAGGTCATAACTCTTCTGCGGAACATAAAACTCCCACGGTGTTTTGAATAGTTGAAAGAACTCCTGCACCGCCCGCGCCTCGCTGTCTTTTGACAGTACGCCGATCACGCAACGCCACCCAGACGGTTGGATTCAAGATTGGACGCCGGGATGACTGGTCGGTCGATTCCTGCCAGGCTCGAAATTGGGTCACGATCCACAAATGTCCGATGCCATAACTCGAGGACCAGAAGTGAAAAGAGTTCCTTACCATAGTTGGCGCCCCTCAGATTGAGGTTAATCAGTTCTTCAATCATACCCTTCTGAAAGTAGCCCCGGTTGAGCGTCTTACCATCGAGCAAGATCTCGCCAACCCACTCCCGGAGATTACCTCGCAGCCATGTCTGGTAAGGCACCGGAAAGCCCGCCTTACGCCGAGCCAGGATTGCCTCCGGGACACGACCCCGCAGTGTCTTCTTCGCCAGATACTTCATGGTCCACCGGCGAATCTTCTGGTTACGCGGCAATCCCGCCGCAAACTCCAAGACCTTGTGATCAAGCAAGGGAACGCGGAGTTCTACAGAGTTTGCCATCGTCATCTTATCGGCTTTGATCAACAGTTCGTCCGGCAGCCATGTGTTCGTATCCACATACAACATTTTATTCAGCAAGCTGTAGCTCGCGGCTCTGGACAGGTACTCGCGCGTAACACTTGTCGATCGGTCGGTGTCAACGCGCCCCGCCATGGCCTCCGAGTACAGGTTCAACCGTTCTCGTGAAAAGAACTCGAACGGCGATGACGTCCGGCTCAGATAGTATTGCTCGAAGGCCACATCCATCCGGGCACCGTACTTGGTAAGTACGCGGGAGTGTAACATCCGGCCTAGTGACGTCATGCCCCATCCCACCGGCCTTTGAAGCGGCCCAAGAGCCGCCTTCATATGCTCGAACCAAAAAAGATTGCGATAGTTCTCGTATCCGGCGAACGCCTCGTCCCCGCCTTCGCCGGAGATGAGAACTTTCACATGCTGGCTCGCCAGCTTAGATATGTAATAGAGTGCAATCGCTGGGGGCTCGCATACGGGCTCCTCCATGTGCCACACATAGCTCGGAAGAAACGCTGCGAAATCGGCCGGTGATATTGATAACTCATAGTGCTTCGAACCATATCGTTCCGCTGCCAGTCGTGCGAAAGGGCGTTCATCCACCACGCTGTCGGACGAGAAACCAATGGTGAAGGTGCTGATCGGCTTGTCTGTCTTCTGGGCAGCAAAACTCAGCATTGCAGTCGAGTCTAAACCGCCGCTCAAGAGAAATCCCACTGGCACGTCACTAATCATGTGAAGTTGCACTGTTTCGTCAAGAAGCTCGAGGAGTTGCTCTTCGAACTCAGCCGGGGACTTCTGGAGATCCGATCCGGAGAAATCGAGATCCCAGTACCGTCGAACCTCAAACTTGCCATTCTTGGCCAGGAGGGTATGGCCCGGTTCTAGTTTGAACAGGTTCCGTAGAAGGGTCTGTCCACCCGGCATATAGTAGTAAGTCAGAAAACGGTCAATTAACCCTGGGTCGACTTCACGAGGTATCGCCGGATCAGCCAGTATGGCCTTGACTTCTGAGCCAAAGGCAAGGAACTTCTTGTCCACAAAATAGTAAAGAGGCTTGATCCCAACTCTATCCCTCGCCAGGAAGAGGGCCCGTTCCCGGGCGTCCCAAATTGCGAACGCGAACATGCCCCGGAGCTGTTGAACGCAATCAGTCCCATATTCCTCGTACAGGTGCACGATTACTTCCGTATCCGATTTGGTCTTAAACGCATGGCCTTTTGCTATTAGCTCGCGGCGAAGGGTTTGGTAGTTGTAAATCTCGCCGTTGAAAACGACCCAGATCGTTCCGTCCTCGTTTGAAAGGGGCTGATGGCCACCGCTCAGGTCGATGATCGAAAGGCGCCGGAATCCCAAGCCAATCTGCCCCGAGATATGGAACCCTTCATCGTCCGGCCCGCGATGAGTCATAGCTTCAGCCATGTCCTTAACCAGGGCTTCAGGAACAAACGCCTCGCGGTCGAAAAAGAATTTGCCGCAAATTCCACACATAAAGTTAAATCACCCCGTATAGTCCAGCTGACATTTAGGAGGAGTGGCCCCGGTCACTCTTGCGTTCCCTCAACTGTTTTTGCCGAGCGGCAACAGCAGTTCTCCTTGGCCCCAATACTTGACCGAGCAGCCATTCATCCAGTTCATTTCCAGTGGCTTTCAAGGAAGAGCAGTCGCCTCATCTGTTGAGTCCTGATGTAGTGGATTAGGTCCTTGTCCCTAATTCTTGGGATCCTTCTTGCGTAGCCAGACAGGTATCCGTACGCATGGGCAAAGGATTTGACTAGGTACGGCTTTTGGAACAGCCGCTTGAAGCATTTGACTACGATGAACAGCGGATGATAGCCAGACACATAGTCCGCACGCCCGTTTTTCACGTTATCGCGCCACGCCCCTGCCGCGGCACCGGTTGGCCGATATTGGATTACTTTCAGATCCGAAAAACTCCTGGTGTGCCAGCCCAGCATATTGGCGTGTACCTCGTCCACCGTATCCCATCCAGGACTCCTGATCAGTCCACCGATGTCCGTCCAGCAAGACCGCCGGTACAATTTAATTGCGCCTCGCACGTGGTACATTGGGTGCTTGTCCAGTTTCAACTGGCCGTTCTCTTCACAATACATTACGCCGCCGCAGATGCCGAGTTTCAACTCTTCTGCGAACCGCTGGAAGCATGCCTCGAAATACCCAGCTTCTAGGCCCACATCACCATCGAGCTTGCCAAGGAACTCCCAATCTTCACACTGAAGACGCTCATACCCAGAATAGAATGCCTCCATCACACCCGCCCCGGCGAGCCTCCGCCCCCGGTCCGCCCGATGGAGCGCAACGATCCAGGGGTACTTTTTCGCATACTCGTCAATGATTCTTCCGGTCTCATCGTGTGAACCATCATCGATGATGATCCACTCAGCAGGCCGAATCGTCTGACGGATAACCGACTGAAGCGTCTTGGCGATGTACTGCTCCTCATCCCGGACCGGCGAGATGAGCACGTATTTCCTGGTAGCGTATTGGCGAGTCTCTCGTGTCTCGGATGTGGCCGCATTTGCGCGAGAGGCAACAGGCGTTGTTGTCGAAGCGGTCGAGACCGTAAGATTGTCTGGACTCGAATTAAGCACTGTGGCAGTTCGACCATGGTCTTCCCTATCGTCATGCTCCGCGATGGTTTCGCGATATACCTGAAGCAGCTTTGCGCCAGCCGCGGTCCAGGTGATCGCAGGGACCATGCTTAACGACGCCGCCCGCAGTTTTTCCAGTAGCCTGCGATCTTCATGCAGCATGGTGATGTGCTGCGTAAGGGCCGCAACGTCTCCAACGCAATGCACAAGCGCATTTTCCATATGCATGCATACGGCGCCCGCGGCCTCCGATACGAGCAGGACGCATCCGCTGCCCCGTGCTTCTGCGGCTACGAGAGCACTTCCTTCCTCGATGCTCGGAAGAACCAGGATATCGCTTTTCCGCATCAGTTCGGGTACATCGTTCCTGTGCCCCAGGACGCGGACGCTGGGATGCGAAAGCATGGAAGCGAGCTTGCCTGCGTACGCCTGCAAGAACTCCCCTGCAATCAGAAAAGTGCCATTTTCGCAGGCTGGAGACTTCAGCCACGCCTCCAGCGCGTAATGGACACCCTTTCTCACTGCGCAAACCCCGACAAACAGCATCGTCAGCCTTTTCTTGGCGTCCCGTGGTTCGACGCTGGGGTAATAAGTCTTCTCGTCGAATCCGTAGATGTGCCGGGCCAATTGATTTGGCGCGAAACCCCGCTCCAGGAAAGTCTTGACTACAAAATCCGAAGGGCAGAGAAGCCGGTCGGCTCGCCGAAACTCTTCTTCCTCGATTCGGAGCACATCTTCGTTGAACGCACTCTCATGACCGGGCGGCAAAGCGACGCCGAGGCGCTCGCACTCCTTCCGCACGACCTCATAAGCGAAGCGCGTATGAGTGTTGCATCTCTCGAGCACGGTTGGTATCCCAAGTCTCTTCGCTGCCTGAAGGGTCCGCAGCGCACCTCGTGGCCAGGTATGTACGATATCGATCTCGCCGGCCATCTCTTTGATCTGCCGAGACACGATGTAATCATGCAGCGTCATCGCGCGGTTGGAGCCTATGAGTTTGTAGGGTATCCGCAACTTTCCTCGCGCGAGGGTAGTATGAACTGTGACTTCTTCAGGAACAGGTCTTAACAGGCCGCCCGTGAAAACGGTGAGTTTGGCCCCAGCTGCTGCCAGTCCGTTGACCTGCTGCCAAGCCGTATAACAAATCCGCTGCGCACCCAGCTTGTTCGGAAAGCTGTAAAGAACGCGAATCGGCTTGTTGTCTTCGCTCAAGGTGTGACGGCCTTTCGTATGGTTGGTTCGGTAACGCTGGTTAGCTGCTCGAATGACCTCGCTCACGGTGTGGCCTTCGCCGCAGCCGGAATGGCTCCCTTACCTTTCAACAACCCGGCCAGTGAGTGCCATTCGCAGACGTGGCTCTTCGCCATTCTCAACCAGGCGTATCGGATCTACGCGGTAGTTCCATTCGAATAGTCCGCGGAGAAGCTCCAGGCGCTTACGCCCGACTTCCGTGGGACGCACGAGTTGTTTCAGTCCGTAGCCAAACCGCCGGAGTGACACGGAGGCAAGCGCGATGCGTCGCGCCCGACGCACCCCACGCTTCCCATAATACTTGTAATAATACAAATACCGCGTCACTTGACTGTCCAGCACGAAGGCCAGCGGAGGGAAGCGAGTTTTCGTTGATTGTCCTCCCAGATGAGTAATCGTCGCATCAGGGGTGTACAGAATCGGATAGCCTGCCTGCCAAATGCGCCGGCAAAGGTCCATGTCTTCGTAATAGTAAAAGAACTGTTCATCGAAGCTGCCGAGAGATTTGAGCAGGCCGCCGCGGACAAGAATGAAACACCCCGATAGCCAGGCGACCTGCCGCTGGGCCGTGCCTTTCCAACCTGAATATGTGTCTGACGTAAACCACTTGTGCAAACGTCCTAACCCTCGCAGATAAAGTGCGGCGATCCATTCGGCCCGGAAAGATGCAAAAGGCCGCGCGGATACTTGATAGGATCCGTCCGGATTGAGAACCCTGCAGCCGAACGCTCCGGCTTCGGGGTGCTGATCCGCCAAAGACACCATTCTGTCCAGGGTACTGTCGTGAATGATGGTGTCCGGGTTGAGAATGAGGACATACTCGCCACGGCTGGCACGGATGCCGACATTATTCGCCTTTGCAAACCGCAAGTTCCTGCCATTCTCGATCACGTGAACCATAGGGTATAACGCGCGAATGGAGTCAATAGATCCATCCGTCGAGCCGTTATCGGGAACGATCACTTCGAACTCGGTCGAGTGCGTTTTGGCAAAAATCGATCGTAGGCAATCCGTGATAACCTTGCGGTCGTTCCAGCACAAAATGATGATCGACAGTTTCATGACCGGAGCTTGGAGGAATTCAGAATCGACGGCGTGCCGGCGTGATTAAGCACAAGGCCAATCCGTACCCCCCTGGTGGGTTGTTGGGTGTCCGTCCACTATCCTCTGACGAGCCAGTACTTAACTTAACGGACGCCCCGAGGATGATGAGCGGACGGTTGGACTGCTGGTGCTAGCTCCGACGACGCGCGCTAGAGGACGAGGTACTGGCGAAGTCCTTCTTGCCAGGGGCGAAAACAATTTACGCCATGGACTTTCAATGCGGTATTCTCCAAGACCGAATACCTTGGGCGTGGAACCTTTGAAGGGAATTCCTGCGGATCAGCGATCTCGACCTTCGCCGGCAGGTTAGCGACTGCAAAGATTTCCCGTGCAAAGTCGTACCAGGTGCAACTCCCTTCGGCAGTTGCATGGAACAGCCCAAAGTTGTCGCTGCGGCTGAGTAGTACCATCTGTTGCGCGAGCTCGTAAGTCGAGGTCGGAGTAACTTCTTCGCTGTCGACTACACGTACTTTGCCGCGCTCTTTTCCGAGCTTGAGCATGAGCTCAATGAAATTGAGACCACCCTTGGCACGGCAGGGGTTCTTTCCGTAGAGCCCCGAGGTTCGTAACACAAAATGCTTGGGAGCGGTCGAGCGCACGAAGTATTCACCGGACAGCTTCGTATTTCCGTAGACGCTCAACGGCCGCGGAGCATCCTGCTCTTCATAGGGGCTTCCCTTGCTACCATCGAAGACGTAGTCCGTGCTCACGTGCATGAGAACCGCTCCGAGGTCACGCGTCACCAGGGCCAGATTTCTGCTGCCGAGGGCGTTAACGGCAAAGGCCTTCTCCGGCTCCTCTTCGCAACGCTCCACGTGGTGCATTGCCGCCGTATTTACGACGAGCTGCGGTTGCAATTCCTTGAGGCATTTCGATACCGAATCGAGATTTGCCAGCTCGATGTCCACATGGGTGAGCGGACACACTGCATCGCCCTGTTTGCCGAACGCAGCGACGACATCGCTTCCGAGCTGGCCGTTGGCCCCGATGACTACAACCTTCATTTCGAATGCCCCATGGCGTAAACCTCGATCCCGCTCTCCAACGTCTTGAAGGCCTGGATATTGGAATACAGGGGATTGTCCCAATCCTGGAATTTGTCCAGATTGTCGATAAGATTCATCACGATGGATTTTGCATCACCGGCAGGGTGAAAGCTCAGGACGTTTTTTGCTTTTTCAATGCTGACCTTGTAGTTTCGAAAGTCCTGGATGTGCTTGATGCAAAGATTGATTCGTTTCCCTAGGCGCTCTTCAATGGCAGTTTTCACGAGGTCGCCGATTTCGCCCACCGTGTAATTACCCGAGGCGATGTTGAACACACCCGAAATCTTGTAGTTTGCCTCGATGGCGCGGATGTACGCGGTGGCTGCATCTTCGATGCTCAGGATGGGCCTCCAAATCGAGGGATTATTGACGGTGACAGTGTTATCCCGGAGCGCCGTCTTGAACATCGTATTGATGATGAGGTCGAGTCGCATGCGGGGGCTGTATCCCGAGATGGTCCCCTTGCGGAGTGAAATCACCGAGAACTTGTCGTCGGCCAGTTGCAAGGCGGCCTGCTCGCCCTGAAGCTTGGAGATGCCGTAGGGATACGTGGAACCAACGGTGCGAGTCTCGTCGTAGAGCTCATTTTCCGTGTAGCCGTACACAGAGCAGGAGCACGCGTAGATGTACCGCTTCACCTTGGCGAGCTTGGCCACGTAGGCCAGGTAGGCCGGGGCGGCGGCGTTGAAGATGAAATTCTTGCTCGGCGAGTATTCCGCCATAGGATCGTTCGAAAGGCCGGCAAGAAAGACGACCTGGTCGTAAGCCTGGAGGTCCTCGGCGGTGAGCTGGAAGAGGTCCTGATTCAGGACGCCGGCCTGGCGGGGAAGATGGTTGCCGAACCAAAACAGGTCCACTACGTCGACCTTGTAGCCGCGGTCGAGTAGTTTGGGGATGAGGACGCAGCCCAGGTATCCCGCTCCACCAGCGATAAGAACCTTCATGATTTTCCTCCCAAGAAGTCAGGCTCCACTTTCGATTCATAGGGAAAATTCGCGGATTCGGGCGAGGCCAGCCACTGCGCCAAGGTCTGCGCCTTGCGATCCTTATCGGAAAGCTGCACGTCCGTGAGCGGCCACTCGATGCCGATCTGCGGATCGTTCCACAGGATGCCGGATTCCGCCTTGTTGTTGTAGATGCCGGTGCATTTGTACTGGATCTCCGCCATGTCGGAGAGGACGCAGAAGCCGCGGGCAAAGCCCGCAGGGGCCCAGACCTGGCGCCTGTTTTCGTCGGAAGCCACGACGCCGGCCCACTTGCCCAGCGTGGGTGATCCTTTGCGGATGTCCACCGCGACGAGGAACGCGCTGCCCAGGGAAACGCGCATCAACTTGCCCATGGGAGGGGCCCACTGAAAATGCAACCCTCGCACGACCCCCTTGGCTGATCGAGAATGATTGTCTTGAACAAATTCGGTGGGCAAACCGAGCAATCTAAATTGATCCGCCCGGAATGTTTCCGAGAAAAAGCCACGACCATCCCGGAAGATGTCAGGTACCACTACAACAACATCCTGCAGATGCTTGGACTCGATTGTAATGTGCATGTTTTGAGACTCTCTTGATGTGGTCTTTCACTCTTCGACGGGCTCTAGTGTGGGCTTTCCTTGTCCAATCTTGCCCCACATGTCTTCATGTCCCACAAGTAGCAAATCCAAGGGACGGTTAGCCGTGTTCGAGGGCTCGGCGGATCTCAGGGACCGCGGTCAACCGAGGACTCGTCCTCGTAGCGTCACTCAGGCCGGCCGTGGCACCTATAGAGATCAATGAGGTTTGTCCCCGTTCAGAAGTCCGCTGACCAGATTCACAAGGGCCTGTCCCTCCTGGGACCATGTGTGTGCCAAGTAAACTTGTTGCCCTCGCTTGGCGATCTCGATAGCCTCCCGGGGATGAGAAAAGACATATTCAATTCTCTTGGCAAGCTCCTGCGAGTTGCCTGATTCGAAGAAGAGGAGAGACTCTGGGCTGAAGTAATCCTGGATGCCTGGCGTGCGTGGAGCAATCACCGGTTTGCCCAATGCTAGATATTCGAAAATCCGAGTCGGCGTATTAATCTCGGTAAAGGCACTTCGATGGTTGGGAATGATTCCCACATCACAGTCTTCGATTTCTAATACCAGATCCTCGAGTCGCTTCGGCCCGAGATAGCGAACTACCCCATCCAGGCTCTTGTTCCGAGCCGCTTCCATGACGCGTTCAAGGAAAGGTGTGGTGTGACCGTAAATTCGGAGTTCCACGGCGGGAATAGTCTCTCGTACTCGTGCGAGCGCATCGACAGCGAGGTCCAGGCCATTTCGTTCAACTAACGACCCGTGATACAGGATCACAAAGGGCTCGTCTTGGGCTCTTGCGGAAATGCGTGACTGGGGGGGGCGAAACGGGAAGATTTGCTCGTCAGGAGAATTCATCACAACGTCGATCTTCTCCGCATTGCAGCTGCGGGAAGAGAAAAGTCGCTTGCACGCGATATTGACTGTGAGCACCAAATTCGCTCGTGCGAAGCTCCACTTCTCGAGGTGCCTCAATAGTTGAACGCTCCGGCTCCCTTCGTTAGCGTTGAAGATCGTCATCATGAGTTCGGGCATCGGATCGTGCATATCGAGAATCACCTTCGCTCCCAAGGCCTTGGGTATCAACGAACTCAGCACCAGGATGTCCGGCATATTATTTACGTAGACCAAGTCGTAGCCGCGGGTGAGTGAGCGCAGGGCAAAGATCACGGATGAAATCAGAATAAACGCAGCGTATCGGTAACCGTATTTGAGCTTGCCGCCCCGTTCTTGTTTATTAAACGGAACACGGAGAACCTCGATGCCGTTTAGCATCTCATGCCTAGGGGCGTTTTCACTTCCAACACATATCAGGTCCACGCTCATGCCTTCTCTGACAAGCGCCTCAACAACGCGGCGTACCCTTGGATCAAAGGGGTACGGTGAAAACGTGACCATCGCCGCCCGTTTTCCGCCAAGCGCCCTTTTTCTGCAGGTGGTCGCAGGTTGAGTACATGAAGCAATAACAGTCGGCTGCGTCGTATCAGAAGGAACCATGGTCAGTGTCCACTTAGCAATGTGAGCTTAGCTCTCGAAGACGTCCGCGTTTGCGGTTGCTGCAACGGCTGCAACCCTTTAATCAAACCGCCATTTTGCCTTTCATGGCGTGAGCACTCAGTCTTTGTGAGCCTCACGCTTGATCTTGCTTTGATTGGAGGCCTGGATTGCCTTCAGAATTGCCGAATCGTCAAATTTGCGCAGGATTTCGATGTTAGGCATGACACAATGGCCGCCGATGATTCCTGGAAAGTACTTCGTCGCCGGAAAAAACGGGATCTCCTCATAGAAGGAGACGATTTCTTCGAATGCTTGACCCGCTTTATCGCAGTACCTCTCGACCTCTTGCGCCCAAGCAATCATCACGCCGAAATAGGTAGTCTCGGTTAGCTTCGCTAGTTCGGTTGCTTCCGGAGCCGACAGGATCCTCGTCTTCAAGCCCGCAGATTTGAAATGCTCAGCAGCGTACTTGCCGCTGGCTGGATCAATGGCCCCCACGAATTTCGTGTAGGTGCGGAGTTCTTCCAGCATACGCACGTGCTTGCCTCGCACCGGGCTGTTCGCCACCGCGGCACCGGTTCGCTGAGCTATCGCTCGCGTGGTCCCGATTGCCACTGTGCTGTTAATAATCGTCAGCGTGGGCCGGAAAAGATCGATGTAACGGGCGGTCTCACCGACAAAATCCCTGATCGCAAACGGGTAGCAGACATGCAAGACATCGACTTTCCCAATTGGTCCAGCGGGCGGGGAGATATCCACTCCAATGACCTTGTAGTGCTCAGAGAGGAGCTCAAAGAGGGGTCGGCCCACCTCTCCGAGTCCGACGACAACGATGCTATTTCCTTCCTTCACTGCCTAGCCTCCTTAGAGAAGTGCTCCAGCTCGTAAGGTACATTCACTCTTCCACTTTCCATTTTGCAGCGGAATGAGTTGTAGAGCAAAGGAAATGAAGCGACCTGGATTCGAGCACATGTCACATCGCCAAGATGAAATGCGGACCGCGTTCGCGAAATCGCAACCGCAAGATCCGGGATGCTCTGCCGAATGAATTAGCTTTATACCACCAACACATTTTGCGGCCCGGTGCACCGTGCGCTTCGAATTACAGCGTCGACGACCCGCGCCTGATCTGCCTCTGAGAGGCCTGGGAACATGGGGAGGGACACGATTCGTTCGGCAGCCTTTTCGCACACAGGGAAATCGCCAAGCTTGTACCCGAGGCTCCCATAGGCCTTCTGCAGATGGAGGGGAACAGGGTAATGAATCCCCGTATCGATATTGTCCTTCGCGAGGTTTGCCTGCACCGCTTCCCGGTTTTCCACTTGCAAAACATACAGGTGATAGACGGCCTTCGACCAGGGAGGTTCAAACGGCGCAATGATGTTCGTTTCCGCGGTGGCAGCAAATAGTTCATTATATTTGCGAGCATGCTCACGACGGCGTTCGTTCCACCTCGCGAGGTGCTTCAGCTTGACGCGCAGAATGCCGGCCTGAATGGCATCGAGCCGGCCGTTGTAACCTTCAATGTCGTGATAATACTTCTTGGACTGTCCGTGGTCGCGAAACATTTTGACTTTACGCGCGAGCGCTTCATCGTCCGTGGTAACTGCGCCGCCTTCGCCGCAGGCGCCTAAATTCTTGCCCGGATAAAAGCTGAACGCGGCCGCGCGACCCATCGAGCCAGCCTTTCGCCAGCAATTCTCCTTCTTCGAAAAATACTCCGCACCATGCGCTTGGCATGCGTCTTCGATGACGGCCAGGTTGTAGCGCTCCGCCAGTTCAAGGATCGGATCCATGTCCGCCATCTGGCCGTACAGGTGAACGGGAACCACAGCGGTGACCGGTTTCCCGAGAGTCCGATGCATAAGTCGCCTGGTTGCAGGGTCGAATGAGCACTGTACTTGCAAGAATTGGCGAAGTTTCTCAGGATCCATTGTGTAGGTGCGCGCATCAATGTCGATAAAAACCGGACGAGCACCAGCCTGTGAAATCGCTTCGGTTGTGGCAATGAAGGTGAGCGGGACGGTCAGGACGACATCGCCCGGGTTTACGCCCGCCGCGGACAGGGCGAAGCGCAACGCGTCGGTTCCACTGCTCACTCCGACGCAGTGCTTCGCATCGCAGTACAGAGCAAATTCGCGCTCGAATCCCTCGACCATTGGACCACCGATGAAGCCGGCCGTCGCCAGCGCGGCTTTGAAAACATCCACGAATTCCTCTTGAAGTTCCCGATGAGGTGTTACGAGATCGACAAAGGGAATCTTCCCGTTTTGACTCATGGAGCCATCCTTTCTTTTGAATTGACGGAATGCAGTACCTTGGCCGGGTTGCCAACCACAATCGTGTTGGGTGGCACCTCGCGGGTCACAACGCTGCCAGCACCGACTATGGCATTCTCGCCGATGATGACATTGGAGAGAACCGTAGCCCCGGAGCCAATTGAGGCGCCTTTTCTTACGAGGGTCTGCTCGACTTTCCAATCCTTTTCGGTCTGCAACTGGCCGTCGGTCGCAGTTGCGCGCGGGTAGGAATCATTAATGAAGGTCACGCCATGACCAATGAACACGTTGTCTTCGATCGTGACCCCTTCACAAATAAAACTATGGCTGGAGACCTTGCAGTTCTTCCCGACCGTTACGTTTTTCTGGATTTCAACAAAGGCTCCGATTTTCGTGTTCTCTCCGATTTGGCAGCCGTAAAGGTTGATGAATCTAGAAAGCTTGACTCCCTCAGCCAATTTTACATCTGGAGCAATCGAGCAGAACTCGTTCACAGGCGCACCAACTTTCTTTCCTTTTGCATAGAGCAACCGGCAAAAAGATGATTCTCAAAAAAGCGGAAATCTATTTTAACGTTTGGATAAGCTACCGCCATTGACGCCACTCGTGGGCATCCCAGATTCTTCTTTCACGTGAAACTAAGTGTAACAAAATAAGTAGCTTAGTTACAAGAAAAGAGACATCAGACTGCACTAAGGAGCGCAGCAATCAGACTGCCAGATTACCGCTGGCCTTATGAAGAGTCAACTAAACCAAATCATGTCTCAATTGACTGAAAACAAATAGGTTAATAACAAATGAGACGATCAAACAGCTGAGCATGGCACAAAGCTCTCCCGGAAATGTGCCCCCAGGGAAAATCTTTGCCACATTTTGATAGCAGGGATCCTAGCCGCTCCCACTGGTGAGTTCGAGGCTTCTCTTCCCTCATTTCCTTGGTGTTTCTTCCCAGCCGGATCACCTGATTTTCCGCACAAAGAATCGCAATCTGCTCAGTACCTTCTGCGCGGCGGGCCTCAAGTCCGATCATGCCAGCTGCTGAAGCTTGTGTCCCCCAACTAATAGGTCTTACAATCTGCGCTTTTACCGAGTGCATCGGTTGGTTCCCTAGTGTGTTGTATCGGCCTCGGCAACAATCTCCGCCTTTGGTAGGCCAAACCTGCCGAAGGCGTACAGTAACCAGCCGAAGTGATCCGGCCGGGCCTCATACCGGATTCTGAGGCTCTCCACTCGCGGTCCACGGGAAATGCTTATGAAGTTGAGTGCTGCCTCCCAATAATTCGCGATCCGCCGCCTCGGCGCGATTGAATCCCAAATCAAACCTCCATCCTGATTCCGAAGGTCATCCCCAAGCTCATTCGCTCCGGCAATCCAGGACAACCCCTTGCTTATCGATTCGTGAAAGCTCTGGCCAGTGGCTTCTCCCAGGGCAAGGAGGCCAACAGGCGCCAATCCGTCCTGATGTAGGGAAAACACAGGGTATCGATTCACGACGCGGCATGCGTGCTTATCATAAAGGAACCACCATTGCCCCAGTTCTCCTTGGAGCGCGCGAACCGCGTTCGCACAACCCAACGCGGACTCAAGTGGTTCCTCAATCTGAAATGCCCGTGCGCAAGTTGTGAGCGCGTAAATGGCGTAAATTTGATCGGCGAACGTTCCAAAGCGGCTGCAGAAAGTATGCTGAAGGAACCTGGGAAACGTTGCGTGACCGAAGATTCTGCCCTCGCTTTGGTTGTCCTGGAGCAAGTGGTACGCATCCACGACAACATCTGTCAGATCCGGAAGCGTTCTTGGACACGCGAGTCGTGCGTGCGCTATGCCTGCCAGAAACCAGGCTAGCCCCCTGGTGCAGGCTTGGCGACCATCCGAATAAGTGTCGAGCCCCTTCCCAAAATCCAACTCGTTGAGCAGTATTCCGAGTCTCTCCGGTACACACTCGGCTGTGAACCAGGTCAGTAGTCCCAGATCGCCGACACTCCTGACCCATCTTGTGTCTCCCAAAACGACATCTCGAATCGAAGCGACGTCAACGGGTGGTGCTTCCCCGGACTCTGCCAGCCGCTGCAAACCTAAGAGCGCAATGATCGTGCGTTTCCGTGAAGTCCCTTCTCGGTGGAATCCATCGTCCGTCAAAGTGACGCGTCGAGAGAAGAGCTTTTCTTTCTCTTCAAACAACAAGACAAGCGCTCGCAGTGCCAGAGCATTCAGTGCAGGAATATCCAGTTGTGAACCACAATTGTCGGCAGGAACGTGGCCTCGCCCCCGAGCAGAAACGGCTTCGAGGAGCGTCCGCGGTGACATTCCGATTCTCGATGAGTATTCTTGCGCCAACGTTGATTCGATCAAAGAGATTGCTGGAATGGAGAGAGGTTCAAGAGACGGGCGAATTCATGGTGATGTATTACTTGTGCCAGTTTTTGAGGCTTGCGCGCATTTCGTTGTCCGCGAGCGTATCAGGCATACAATGCGGCCAATACTTGTTCTCTCTAGCCGCGCTCTTGAAATGTGGGATTCAACGAGCAGCCTAGGAGACTGCGAATTGGCAAGCCGGCAATTGAGGTGTGCGGCTTGGTCAGGTCGCGATGGAAGCCCTGCGAGGCACTTCTGAAAACCATGTCCCGAAGCCGTTCAAGATTGGCTCAAGGAGAAAGCAGTTGAGTCTAGGGACTGTGGAATGTCCAGCCCTGCTGGACCAGCGACATCCTCAGAGATCAGAAGGCGCCGTCACCCCTTAGGACCACAAGTGGAGTAACGAGAAGGATCTTGAGGTCCAACCACAGCGACCAGCACTGCGAATAACGCAGATCCAACCGGACCATATCATCAAAGCAGATACGACTCCGGCCGCTCACTTGCCACAATCCTGTGATACCGGGTTTCATCTCCAGAACTCTGCGGCGGTGCCAATCATCATAGAGCTCAAACTCATACGGCAATGGAGGACGCGGGCCCACGAGAGACATCTCACCGCGCAATACATTCCAGAACTGCGGAAACTCATCGAGGCTAAGCTTGCGGAGGAATTTCCCAATCGGTGTGACCCGCGGATCACTCGTAATCTTGTACACGATGGGTTCGGCCTCGCTCTCGTTCTCCTTCGCCGCCTTGCCTGCGATGAGCTGTTGGACGTAATCACGATGGATCTTTGGATCATTGTTCGTGTACATCGTACGAAACTTAAGGCACTTGAATCTTTTTCCCAGCCATCCCACCCGTTCTTGCTTGAAAATGACCTCACCTTTCGAGCTTAGCTTGATTGCCAAAGCGATAGCCGCTAGAAGGGGCGAGTGGATTAGCAAGAAAATGCTGCTCCCCACAATGTCAATCCCGCGCTTAATAACGATCGGGAGCCGCTTTTTTAGAACCTTTCGAGAATGATCTTGGTACATCTCGATGTCGGCCACTCGATCGGGTCGGTGCATATCCCAACTTTCCGGAATGAGATGAACCGAAACGACGAGATTCGATGCGAGCCTGTGATCGAGATTCTCCCGCAAGGCGGCCACAACTTTGGAATGCAAGACCTCAGTCACGGGACTCTTCCCCTCTAGGTTGACCTCGGTGAATATCACGCCGAGAATCAAGCCCTCCTTGTACCAGCCGATGATGTCGGTCTCTCGCGTCGCATGGGAGACGACAGACGTAAGTCGCTCGAGGAAAGCCGCTCCGCTCCCACTCTTGCGTACCGCCTGAGAATCAACCAGGATCAGAACGACAGCCTTGCGAGAACGCTCTGCTCGCAGACGTTCGCGGGTCAGCATCGCGTGGAATGTTTCTTCTTTGAGCGCTCCTTTTCGGTACGCTGACAGGTCGCCGAAGCGTGACAGCACTTTCCGGCCATTCCCCTGTTTTGCTCCTTGTTCTCTAGGAGTGGAGCTCTTTAAGTCGTTGTTTCCCATTCCGGTCCTTGTGTCCTAACCCTTTGACGTTGCTGAAGATTTGGGTCCTGTTAGGACTTCCTGCAGCGGCCGCAAAACCAGGAGAACTTGCCAAGCTCAATCACCCGCCCAGGCAACTACTCCTTGCTGTAACGCATGAGACATGATCGGCTCGAGAGCGGAGGCTCGAGTTGGGCCAAGGGGACTCACGCAAGCCCGATCAATCTCCAATGCGACGGATCGACGAAGCAGTGAAACTGAGACCACGATGCGCTGATTTCCTTTGAACTTAATCAAAATTCCTTCAAGGCCGCTCAGTGCGTCACTCTCGATCCGAATTCTCTGACCGATTTCAAGGTAGGGCCACGGTTCAGCGCGTAAGCCCGAGGAAACAACGGTCTGAATGGCAGCAATCTCAGCATCCTCCACCGGAACCGGAACTCGGCCACGGCCGACGACTGCAATCACACCTGGCGTAACAAGGATCGGCAAGCGATTCAGCGCATCGAACTGGCAAAACACATAGCCGGGAAAAAGAGGAGCGTTGAGCTGCCTGAGTCTTCCATTCCAGCGCTTCCTCGTCTGAAAGGTGGGCAGAAGAGTCTGATAGCCCTTCCCGGAAAGTAGGAGGGCCGTCGAGTTCTCCCAGCGCGTCCTAACTTGGAGGGCGAACCATCTTGGGGCGTCTGTTCCGGGACTCATCATGAATCACGGGCTCCCTTCGGATCTTCAGAGTTCGAGGCTCTGCTTTTATCTAGGCTACCGCCATTTAAGCGACCTGCCGCTGGCTAGTTTAAAGCAACTGGCGTGCCAGACGTCTTCTCAGATACGGCCGAGATGGGTTGCAGACTGGAAATCGTAATAGATAGATAAAAAGAGCCTTAGCTGTTGTACTTGGCACGTGTTACCTCGGGCCCCAGCACGTAGGGCAGGTTGGGTCAAAACGGATGAAAGCTCTTGCCACTATTTGCCAAGAGGCTTCCTCCATTGGCCAGCGGGAATCCTGATAAATGTAGTGTATCTCTAATATTTTCATTGTGTTACACGGCCTTGAGAGCCTGAGGGAGCCGCCCTTTTTGCTGAGATCTATCGAGGATGCGGTCTTTTACGCCTGCGCTACATGTTGGCTTCGGGTCTTCGTCACATTGAGACGGCGTCAAATATCCAGTTGCGTGCGCGATAGCAGGCTGAAGACCGCGAACCAGGTTAGAGACAGTTTGCGTTGACGATAAGAGCAACCGAAGATTGCGATCGCGTGGATCTAGATTTACTCTTTGGGCGTAGCTGGATAGCTGTAATAATAACCGCCGTAGGACTCGTTCTTCTCGACGCAATTCAAGACTACCCCAAGCAGATTCTTATCCCGAAATTCAGAGGATGCTTTTTCTGCTAGTTCGAAATCGGTCTTTCCAGCTCGTACAACAAAGAGAACGCCATCGCAAAGATCGGCAAGCGCACTCGCGTCGTGGACAGGCAGCGCCGGTGGTGAATCTAGAACGAGCCAGTCGAAAACTGGAGTGACCCGTTCCAGTAAATGCTTCATGCGCGCGCCCAGGAGAAGTTCACTGGGGTTTGAAACGAGGCTGCCACCGGGAATGAAGCACAGATTCCCTTCCGGCCCTCTCTGGATCACTGCGCTTTCATCCATTTCGCCGCACAAATAGTCTGTTAGACCGGGTGTGCCGGGAGCGCCCAACGCCTGGTGCAGACGTGATATCCGGAGATCTGCATCAATCAAAAGCACGCGGCGGTGGTCTTGCCGCGAAATGGACTGCGCCAAATTCGCCGCAACAAAAGTCTTCCCTTCTTGTGGGATACTGCTTGTCACGAGAACTCTTTTCAACTGCCGAGTTCCCGCAATCTGATAAAGGCGTGAGCGCAACGTTCGAAAGCTCTCGGCTCCGGTCGGGTTACTGTTCGCACCGTGAAAAACGTTAATTCCCGGGTTAGGCTGCCATTGAGGTCGTGCGCACTTCTTCACGAGTTCTTCGAAGCTAAGAAAGGATGAATCTCGTATGGGTGGCAAATCGACAAGTAATGGCGCAGCGCGATCTTCGGCGGGAACCGTTGTCCGGCTCACATCGGTTGATACGTCTACGAACTCCGGTGAAGTCCCGGACGAAAGCCGCGAGGATCGTTCTTGCGCTGCCTTTTTCAATGCTTCGTGGATCCGGCTCATCGTTTCCTCATGAAAACAGGCGCTCAGGCCTTTGTTGTGACCGTGTCGTAAGTCTTCTCCGCCAGTCTTGCCGTGTGGTTGGCATGGCTCGCGGTTACATCTAACGTCGGGACTGAGACCAGTACCGGAAGCTTTAGGGCAAGCTCAACATCGCGTTCATGGTGTAGCGATTTGTCGCTGGCTGCGATCAGAAAGAGAATCCCCAGGCCGAGAGCCAGCCCGCCGCCTAACCCGCCACCCACAAACATGATCTTTTTCGGAAACGACGGTTTGTCGGGGAGGCTCGGCGGATCGTATACGCGAAACTGTTCGCTCTGCTGCTCGCTCTCAAGATCCCCAGCGACCCCAGCGTTTTGCCGCTTCTTCAAGAGGTCATTGTAAAAGTCGAGCGCTGTTTGGTAGTTACGAGTCAATTCTTTGAATTGCTGCTCCACAACGGGGCTTGCTTGCACACGTCCTTGCAACTGACGAATCTCTTCCTGGATTTGACTCTGCCGATGCGTCAAATCAGTGATACTTATTTCGTCCTGGCGCAGTTTCGCTCGGAGTTCCTGAATCTGAGGTGGCTCGCTCACGGGTGCCGGCAAAGCGCCATTGGCCGGCTTATTGCTCTTTGGTGCTGCTGCCAACTGCTTTCTTAGCTCTTCAATCTGATTCTTGAGCTTTATGACATCAGGATGCTCGGGAGTATAGCGCGCTTGCAAATTCGTGAGCTGGTCTTCGAGAGCGCTAAGCTGCTGCTCAGCAGTTTCCGGATTTTGTCCGGTTTGCGATTTCGCCCAATTCGCTTCCTGTTGGTTGAGAAGTGACTCCGTAAAGGCCTTATCCTGCTGCTCGCGGCTGAGCGCCTGGGTATTGGCTTCGAGTTGCGTATTCATCCCCGTGAGGATATTGAGATTGGTTTGCTCTTCTTCTGGCAAGGACCCCAGATACTGTCGCTTGAACTGCGCGAGTTTTGCGTCCTGTGCATCCAGGCTCTTTTTTGCCTCTTCCAGTTGCTGGCTGAGAAAGTCTGTTGTCACTTTTACCTGGTTCTGGCGATCCCCGGCGTTCTGCGCCAGGATCATGGAAGTGATCTCGGTACAAATCTGCTGCGCCGTCCGGGGGTTGTCAAACGTGACGTTTACATAGAAACCAGGCAATTGTGGGCTCTGCGTCCCCGGCGTTGACTCCATGGGCTTGATCGTCACGGCGCCCCGTAACCGCTGGACGAGATCATCAATGTGCACGCGGTCACGGTCACTCGGGTAAAGACCGAACTTCTCGATAATCGGTTGCAAGCCTGTTCGGCTGAGGACTTGTTCCTGCATGGACGCGAGGCGATGGTTCAGGTCCTCGGTTACAACCGGTTTCACGTAATCGGGGCCAACCGTTGGCTGTTCCACCAACACCATGGTCTGCGACGTATATTTCTTGGGTAGCACCAGGGCAGCACCCAAGCCGATGGCTCCGAGAAAAATCGTTGTGATCGGCAGGATCCACCAGAACCGCCGCAGTACCCGCTTGGCGTCGGCTAAACCAATTTCGCCATTCCGAACCATTTAGTCCTCAATTTCGTTCATTCTACTACTTCAAGAGTTCGCGATCCGCGCGTAACAATAGCTCTGATACCTCAAACACGTACACTAGCACGGCGGTTGCCAGTAGATGTCATCTTCCAACGCCTCTCGATTTCCTGCTAACCGCCTCTTTTTGTTACATATATGCAAATGGCCAGGGCCGCAAGGATGCCCACCAGGCGCCGAATCCATGCCGCCGCTTGTGGGAGTGGAATTTTCCTATCCACTTTGGCCCTCCTCTTCCCCACACCTGCCGCCCTTCTCCTCAGAATTGCGTCCCACGGGCCCCGCGATGGCCCATAATCCTCACAAAATTGGCCTAGGTTATTGTTATATGGGAAGTTAACTCCGCCAGCGGAACTCGTACTCTACCCGCCAAAGAGGGCGTAGAATTGCAACGGTTGAGACCGTTTCCCTGTCTTTGCCAGGATGGCGTGAGGAGAGAGATGCGAAAGATTAGGGCTGGCCAAGCCTTCCACTTCAACCGACTTCTCAGTGCCATAGCCCTCGTTCTTCTTCTGTCGAGTTTCACGGGCTGCTTCACTGACCCGGTCGCAAAAAGGCAGAAATTCATTCTGCAAGGCGACCAGGAGTTCGCAAAGGGCAAGTATCCGGAAGCGGTGATCTACTACTCGCGCGCGATCCAGATTGACAAGTCCTCCGCGGAAGCCCACTTCAAGCTTGCGAAGTGCTTCATCAAACAAAAGACCTGGGGCAACGCCTACCAGGAATTACAGAAGACCGTGGAACTTCAGCCCGAAAACGAGGAAGCACAGCTGGAACTCGGCAGGCTTCTGCTCGGAGGCGGAAAAGCAAGGGACGCAAGAGACCGCGCCGCCCAAATGATTACAAGCAATCCGAAGAATGCCGACGCCCAGCTCCTGCTGGCGGAGGCTGACGCCTTCCTCGGAAACCTCAAGGACGCCGCAACGGAAGCGAAGGACGCCGTCGCTCAGGCTCCGGATCGTCCCTCGGCGTACATTGCCCTAGCATTGATTCAGGAACGCCTGGGAGTGTTCGACGAAGCGGAAAAAAATCTGAAACAAGCTCTTCTACTTGATAAAACGACCAACGCCCCGCTCATGACCCTCGGTGGCTTCTACGAACGGCAACGACGCTGGCCGGACGCCGAAAAGCAGTTTCAATCTGCAATGCAGTTGAATCCCAAAGATCCGCTGCCTCGCGCCGCACTGGCTGGTCTCTACGTGAATCAGGGCCGCGAAGATCTGGCCGAGAAAACTCTCGAGGAAGCCAAAAAGGCCCTCGGTGACAATCCCGAAGCCTATCGCATGCTCGGCGATTTTTATCTCACCAGAGGCAACAGTGCAAAGGCTCTAAATGAATTCGCGGCTGTCTCGGTTCAGCACCCCAACGACACACAGCTTCGCAAAACGTATATCCAGCTCCTTATCCTCAATGATCGTATCGACGATGCTGCCCAGTTGAACGCCGAGATTCTTAAGAAGTCTCCCCAGGATCCCGCGGCGCTGATTCTGCAGGGCCAGATTCTCCTGCGCCAAAAGAAGGTGGATGACGCCCTCACCTCTTTCCAGCAAGGCCTCAAGAGTGCCCCAGACAACGCTTTCGGGCACTACCAGCTTGGTGTTGCTTATCGTGAAAAAGGAAGGTGGGAACAGGCGGAAAGCGAATGGCGGGAGGCCGTACGCCTCCGGCCCGCTCTGCCCCAGGCCTGGCGCGCTCTCGCGGATGTAGCCCTGCAACGTCAGAATTGGCGCAACCTGGAGGACATCTCCAACCAGTTGAAGAAATATGCTCCGCGTGCTCCCGAGGGTTATCTGGAACACGCCACGGCACGGTTTAATCAGGGCGACGTCGCTGGCGCGGAGGCCGATCTCAACGCATTACTTGCACTGGCGCCACAGAGTCCCATGGCCTATGTAAAGCTCGGCCAGATGCGCGCGGCGCAGCGCCGCTGGAAAGAGAGCGAAGCCTATTACCGTCAAGCTCTCGAACGCGATTCGCACTCGGTAGACGCCGTTGCTGGTCTCACCGATATCTATTTCCGGCAAAAGCGGACTGCGGACGCTCTGAAAGTGGTGCGGGAACAGATCGACCGCGATCCCAACAACGCCGCGCTCTACGCCCTGCAAGGTCAGAGTTTCCTCAGGGCCAATCAGACGGCGGAAGCGGAAAAGGCGCTCCAGCGCGCTGCTGATCTGGACAATAAAAATCCGTTCATCCTTGGGCTGCTTGCTCGGGCCAAGGCCAACAACGGCGAACCCGATCAAGCAATCGTCACCTATCGTCGTGCGCTTGAACTCTCGCCAGACGAGCCGCGGCTCTATTTGGCTCTTGGAGGCTTGTATGAACAGCAGGGAAATTGGCAGGAAGCACAGGTTGCTTACCAAAAGGTTCTCTCCCTCAAACCCGACGAACCACTTGCTTCAAACAACCTTGCCTACCTTCTGCTTGAGCATGGCGGAAGCGTCAATGTAGCTCTCACCCTCGCCCAGGCTGCCCGCAAAGGTCTGCCAAATCTTCCCAATTCCGCTGACACTCTCGGCTGGGCCTATTACAACAACGGTGCCTTTTCTGTTGCCGCGCCGTTGTTTGAAGAAGCCGTCAAGAAAGTCCCCGGCAACTTGGTATATCGTTATCACTTGGGGCTGACCTATCAGAAACTGAATGAGACCGCGCAGGCGCGGACACAGTTCGACAAGATCATTGACTTGGACCCGAAATCACCGTTCGCGGAACGGGCCCGCCAGGCCTTGAGCAACATTTCAAGTCCCTGAGCTAACTTCGCGATGGTTACGGTACGACATTGCACTTTAAGATCAGAAAAGAGAGGCACAGGGATGACGGTTGAGGCGTCAGTAACGCGAAGATTGGGTGAATCGTTTGTGCCCCTTGGTACAAGAAACGGCATCGAGATGGCCATTCTTCGCCGCACGGAAAAAACTCTCGGAAAGATCATCGCTAAACCCGACTCCTCCGATCTTATCGATGGCGTGAGGATCGAACCGCTTCAAGTTCATCCCGATGACCGCGGGTTCTTCATGGAACTGGCGCGACTCGGCAAAGGTTTGGCCACACAGATGGTTCCAGAAGGCGATCGCCGGATCCAGGTTTCCTTCACTCTGACCTATCCGGGAACCATCAAAGCCATCCACTACCATTCTGAGCAAACCGATCTCTGGGCACCTGTTTCGGGAATGGTCCAGGTCTTTCTTTATGACCTGCGCCGAAATTCGAGAACATTTGGTTTGATCAACACAATCTATGCCGGAAAATTCCGCCCCTGGGAGATACTGATTCCACCTGGAGTTGGCCACGGCTACAAAGCACTGGGAGTGGAGCCTATTCAGCTCCTCTATTTCACAGACCGCCACTACAATCCTGCCGATGAATTGCGGATCGCCTACAACGATCCCGCTATTGCCTACGACTGGGAAACCCAGCACAAGTAACCGATGCGGATTCTACTCATCGGTGCCAACGGCATGCTCGGCCGCGACATCCTGCGACAATGGCCGGACGACGAGCTTATCGCGGCGGACGTGCAGGACGCGGACATCCGCAACCTGGAACAGGTCCGCCAACTGCTCGCCCGCGCAAAACCGAATTGGATCATCCTGACCGCTGCCTACACTGATGTGGATGGCGCCGAGAGGAACCCGGAGCTTGCCCACGCTGTCAATGCCACGGGAACAGAAAACGTTGCCCGTGCCGCGCGCGAATTCGGCGCTCGTCTTTTCTATATCAGCACGGACTACGTTTTCGACGGCACCGCCTCTCGCCCCTATGAAATTTCCGATCCCGTTCATCCTCTCAATGTGTATGGGGCGTCCAAAGCCGCCGGCGAAGCCGCCGTACAGAAATACGCGGATCAGTGGTGTATCGGCCGGACCGCGTGGCTTTTCGGAGCCCTCGGCGCGAGCTTTCCGGAGAAGATTCTTCAGGCCTCCACGACACGAACCGAACTCAAGGTAGTTGCCGATCAGGTCGGTTCACCCACGTTCACGCGCGATCTGGCCTCCGCGATCTTCACTCTCGTTCGCGCTGATGCCCGCGGCATCTTCCATATCACCAATTCCGGCTCCTGCTCCTGGATGGAATTTGCCGCCGAAGTCCTCCGCCAGGCAGGTCGCGATTCGGTCCGAGTCTTGCCCATCACCACCGCGGAAGCCGGCCGCCTCGCCCAGCGTCCCCTCTTTTCCATCCTGTCTCCCGTAAGCCTTCATGCCTGCGGCATTGATTTGCGAAGCTGGAAGGACGCGCTGGCCGTCTATCTGGAAGATCTTCGCCAAGCGGGGAAACTTACCTAAGAATCTGTCAGGCAAAATTACGATGGTCCTGCAATCCTAAATTACACCATGCTATCTCGCTTAAAACACTGGCTTCCGGCAATCGCAGTTGCTGCCATGATTTCGACTTTTTCCTCGCACTATTTCAGCAGCGACGCCACGTTCCGATTCTTCTATCCCATCCTGCACTGGCTTTTCCCAACCGCCTCTCGCCATTGGATCCATCTCATGCACGTTGCCATTCGCAAGCTCGCCCATGTCACTGAATTCGGTGTCTTCAGCGTAACGATTTTTCACGGAATCCGCGGCGATCGCCGTGGCTGGCGAGTTGACTGGGCGTTTCTCACTCTTCTCATCGCGGTGGCCTTCGCCACCGTCGATGAATTCCATCAGATGTTCGTGCCGGGCAGGCAAGCCAGCGCCCGCGACGTCGCGATCGACGCGCTGGGTGCGGTGCTGGCGCAAGCTCTAGTCTGGGCCTATGCCAATTGGAGGCGGGCCTTCAGCGCGCCGCCATCTCTCCCGGCAGGGACATCTGCTGAGAAATGAAATTGTTCTGCCCTAGAACTCAGGGAATGATGGCTTGGGCTTGGTTAGAATACGAGCTTTCCGTACCGCTAGAATCCACGGCCGTCGTGACGTAGTAGTAGGTCGTCCCGTCCTGCACGGTCGTGTCGGTATAGGTCAAGCCGGTGGCGGCCGAGGATGGGTTGAGCTTCGCGTATCCAGTCCCACTTGTCGTGCTCCGATACACGTAGTAGCCCACCACTGTCGAGGTGCTTGCATCCCACGCCAGAGCGACGGAATACGTCGTGGGGGTCACGCCGGTCCCCGACAAGGTTATGGTTGAGGGCGACCCAGTCGCGTTACTCGTAATGGTAACCGTTCCAGGCGCGCTTCCCGCATTTGTCGGGGCAAAGATGACGCTAAAGGTGAGCGTCTGGCCCGCCGAGAGCCCCACGGGCGTTCCTGCTCCACTGAGGCTGTAACCGCTCCCGCTGATGCTGATCTGCGTGATTTGTACACTCGTGTTGCCGGTGTTTGTGATCGTCTCGGTTTGCGTGGACGAAGTGCCCGTGTTCACATTTCCGAAGCTAAAGCTGTTCGAGCTGAGGCTGAGGGTAAGCGTGGCGGCCACGCCGGTGCCAGTCAGGGCCACCGTCGCTGGCGATCCAGGAGCGCTGCTCGTGATGGTCAGGCTCCCGCTCGTGCCGCCTGTCGATGTCGGGGAGAACTGTGCATTGAACGTACTAGCTTGTGCCGGGGTCAACGTGAGCGGCAGGGTCAATCCGTTGGTGCTGAATGCGCTCCCTGTCACGCTGACCTGGGAAACTGTCAACGCAGCCGTGCCCGTATTGCTGAGCTGGATGGTCTGGGAATCGGTCGTCCCCACCGTGACATTGCCGAAACTGAAACTGGATGGCGTAATGCTTAACGCCGCCTGCACTCCAGTCCCCGTGACAGGAATGACGGCGCTTGCTCCTAGTGTATTCGAAACGGTCACATTTCCGCTGACATTCTCGCTGGCAGTCGGATCGAAACTTACAGTCATTGACGTCGCCTGGGAAGGCGTCAAAGTTACGGGCGTGGTGATCCCGGAGACGATCACGTCCTTCGCGCTCACCGTAACTTGGGAAATCGTGACGCTGGTGTTCCCGGTGTTCGTGATGCTGACACTCTGCGAGTCGGAACTGCCTACGTTCACGCTTCCGAAGGCTACACTCGATGGGTTCGGGGTCATCGTGACTGTGGCGGCTACTCCCGTACCGGTCAAAGAGACCGCCGCGGGTGACCCGGGCGCATTGCTCGCAATGCTCACCGTTCCGGGCAACGATCCTGCCGTGGTGGGTGAAAACTGTGCCGTCACCGCGGTACTCTGTCCAGCCGCAACCGTCACTGGTGTAGTCAGCCCGCTGACACTGTAGCCGGTGCCAATTGCCGTGACACCTGAGATTGTGAGGGTCGCTGTCCCGGTATTTGTCAGCGTGAGTGCCTGTGTCTTCGTCTGTCCATCCACGACGCTTCCGAAATTGTAGGTGGACGGCGTGACGCTCAATCCTGCCTGCACACCAGCACCGCTCAAATCAATCGTCAATGGCGACCCGCTTGCGTTGCTGGTCACCGTCACTGTACCCGAGGCATTTCCCACTATCGTTGGCGCGAAATTCGCCGTGAAGCTCAAAGTCTGGGAAGCCGCTACCGTTGCCGGCGTGCTCACGCCGGTCAAGCTAAACCCGGTTCCGCTCACGGTAATGCTCGAAACAGTCGCGGCGGCATTCCCTGTGTTTGTAAGCGTGATCAACTGGCTAGCACTGCTGCCGGTAGAAACGTTCCCAAAATTCACGCTGGCCGGATTAGCGCTCAACTGACCTACAGCCGTGGATGACCCGGTTCCCGTCAAGCTGACCACCGCCGTCGGCGTGGTTGGATCGTTGCTCGTGATCGTCAGGCTGCCGGACACCGTTCCGGCTAGCGTCGGCTTGAACGTCAAGCTCACCGGAGCGTTCTGCCCGGCGCTTACGGTCGTAGGCGTGGTAATGCCGCTGATCCCAAAGTCATCTCCCGAAAGTGTCAGGAGGGAAATCGTCAAATTTGCCGTGCCCATATTCGAAATGGTCAGGCTCGAGCTCCCGGTCGAGCCGACGGAAATGCTTCCAAAGCTCACCGCAGTTGTGCTCAAGCTCAGCTGCGGCTCCGGAGCCACGCCCGTCGCGGAGAGATTTACCACTACCGGCGAGCTTCCTCCATCGCCCTGCACTGTCAACGTCCCCGTGATGGCCCCAGCGCTCGTCGGATTAACGGAGACAGAAAAATTGCCACCCTGCCCCGTGGCAAGTGCCATCGGCATGGTCATTCCGGATAGGCTGAACTGAGAATTCGAGAAAGCCGCCTGCGTGATGTTGACCGCGATATTGCCGGTATTGGAGACCGAGAGGCTCTGCAAAGTTGCCTTGCCTACCGGCACTTTGCCAAAACTGATGGTTGCTGGTGTGATTTGAAAGGACGCTTGGGATACCGGCTGTGTCTTCGAGGCACTCACTACACCCGCGCATCCACTTAACGACACCAAAGGAAGAATTGCTGCGACAAGCAGGAGGGAAGTTTCTCGTTTCCAATTCTTGCGTGCGACGCGCCGTCTTTCGATCCGCCTCTCGGCGCCCTCCACCCATGTGCTCGCCATAGCCCACCCCTCCATAGCTGCATCCAGCTACGAAGGTATAGGTAATGGTACTCAGCAGCCTACTGGTGAGAGGACCAATTTCGGGACAGTCGAAGGTACTGTACGGAGGACCATCCTTTTTCTCGACCAGCCCTTAGACCCTGGGGAAATCGTCTTTCGCGGTTTGCAGGTGCCTGCTTCAGAGGCAAATCGAAGCAGCAGCAACTTATTGATACTACGGCGGTTGCGATCCGTCGTGGAACGAACTGTACCGTCGCTTTGCTGGTCACTTCGCAGACACTGTTCGGACACCTGTGCTCAAGCTTGAAGCGTCGCGAGCAACTCTAGAGAGTTATTAATTTGAACATTATGCAGAGGAAACCCTACTACCGCCCAGCCACTGGCCCTGGATGAACCTGCCAACTCAGCTAAGCCAATGTCCCCAAGCGCGGGCCACTAACTAATCTGTCGCGTATTTCCGCATCGATTCGCTCGCCAGATTTGCTGCCCGCTCCCCGCGCTGCACGGCCTTTCTGGTCATCAGTCCCGCATCGTGGATCTTGTAGATCAGCGCGCGGTAGCTGATCTTCAGCGCCTGCGCCGTCTTTCGGCGGTTCCACTGATTAGCGCGGAGCGCTTCCAGAATGACGTTGCGCTCCAATTCTCGGATGGCATCTTTCGCCAATCCCTTTAAGGTCAGGGGAGTTCCATTGCCATCGGCGGACCGCATGGCCTTGTGTTTCTTCGGAGCGTGCTCCTGATAAATCGCAGCCTCGGGTCCGATCAGAACGTACCGGGCAACGCCGTTCGACAACTCTCTTAGGTTCCCCGGCCAATTCAGATTTTGGAGGTACTGGAGCATCTCCGGAGGGAACGTGTCTGTCTTTGTCCCAAACTGCTTTTCAAAATGGGCCCTAAAGAATTCGGCCAGCGCCGGAATGTCTTCGCGCCTGTCGCGCAACGTCGGCACCTTCAAGCGAAACCCATGTATGCGGTAAAACAAGTCTTGCCGGAATCTTCCGGTTTCCGTTTCAAGATCCAAATCCTTGTGTGTTGCGCAGATGACGCGCGCATCAATTCGCCGTTCGGAGTGATCCCCGATACGCGAGAATGTGCCGTCTTGCAGGAATTGCAAAAGTTTGCTCTGAAGATGCAGATCCAGATCCGCAATTTCATCCAGAAACAGAGTGCCGCGATGCGCCATTTCCACTCGCCCGGGTTTGGCAACATTTGCCCCGGTAAACGCGCCCTGCTCGTATCCGAACAGCTCGCTCTCCAGCAGCGTCCCGGGAATCGCTGCACAGCTAACTTTAACGAACTCTCCGGAAGCGTACTCCGAATTCACATGGATCCATCGTGCCAGCGCTTCCTTGCCCGTGCCGCCCTCACCACAAAGCAAAATCGGTACATTCGTTCGGCAGATCTTCCCCGCTTTCTGCCGCAGCTCCGCCATCACTGCCGAGCGCCCGAACAAAACGGGGTCTGGCGGCACCTGGTCCAGTCTTTCCCAACTGGCGTTCCGGGTTGGACACTCTCCGGCCATATGGTCTGGTGCCAAGGTGTTGCACATCGCCAACCAAAGGCCGTCTGTATCTGGCGTGTTTCAGAACCCCTCTCTAGGCAATAACGCTCGCTTTTTCAGTTCAATACAGACAACGCTCCCTGCAAAGTCCTAGTACCGCAATGTTGCACAACTCTTCCTCTGCCTGTAACAATGGGAAAACTTCAAGACACTACGAGAAAGGATTGTTCTCTCGAATGGCTAAAAGCCAAATAGAACCTACGGGGAAAGTCGAGGAGAAGAAACAAGAAGTAGAGGAGGACTGTTCGTGTGTGGCCTGCTCCAGGGTGAGAATCTGGTCCAACTGCGAGGTGTTGGCCTTCACGATATTCCTCAGGCTCGCGCTTGTTCTCCACGAATAATGTCATAGCGCTCAATCACGGCCGCAACTCCCATCCGCGGCTCTCCGTCCTCCACGCGGCGTTCCACGCGGATCACCTTCCCTTGCGCGCGAACAAAAACATCCGTGCCGTGCGTGATCTCGGCGGGCAGCGTCAGCGTGATGTCCAACTCGGATCCTGCATTCAAATCCTGCTCGATCACGAAATACAATCCCCGCGTTGAAATATCTCTCGTCTTACCCTCTTGCCGGCCGACGAGTCTCTCTGCTGCAAACCGGATGCTGATTGGCAACGTCAAGTCATAGCGTCGCGCCGTGCGGCGTTCTTCCATTACTGACATCCTCGACTCCGTCCGTGGCTTCAGAGCGTAAGCCACTGCTCCAATTGTTGTTTTTTGCAAAAAATACTGGCCGGATTCTTGCTTGCCTTCACGGGTGAGAGCGAAGATCTCAGCCAGCTCTGACTTGATTCCGCTGGGAATCCTTCATGCTCCTCCCGATCCTCTCGAATCAACCTGTTTCGGATACCCGGACAGAAGTGAGCATCCTCTCAATCCCTCGGGCTTCGGAATTCCAGCAGGTTCTCGCTCCTCCATGAAATCCCAACGCGCAACCTCCTCCGTCGTTCATTGAGCTTTCGACCCAAATTTCACTCAACGGGAGGTCTGCAGCGCTATTGTCCAGCACTGTGTTGCTTTTCGCTGGGCAACATACCCCGCACAAGCTTTTCCTGCAAGTTCTCTTTTCCCCCAACGTGCTCTGGACGAACCACGTCGTACTAGACCTGCTCTGTCACTCTACCTTGGTCCCCACCGTCGCCGGTGCCGTCTCCTCTGCTTTCGCTGCCGCGGTCCGGCGTGTCCTCGGGGTATCCAGATTGAATTGCCTCATCTTGTAGAGCAGGGCCTTGTAGCTGATCCCCAGCATCTTGGCGGCGTCCTTGCGGCACCACCGCGTCTTTTCCAGCGCGTCGCCAATCGCTTCCATTTCCGCTTCGTCCTTCAACCCGCGCACCAGCGCCTTCAAACCCTGCTCTTTGGGAACGTTTGTTGCCTCACGCGGAGAAATCCTTTGCCGTGTCGCGGACATCTCCACTAACTCCCGGAGGCTGCCTTCATCATCTTCGAGAATTACGTACCGCTTGACGAAGTTTTCCAGTTCTCGCAAATTCCCGGGCCATGGATAATTCATGGCGGCATCCAGCAGGTGTTTCGACGGTGCTTGTGCGGACTTGCCGAATTTCTCGCTGTACTTCTCAAGGAAATGCCGGAATAGCAAGGGAATTTCTGTCGTCCTTTCCCGCAGCGGCGGCACATTGATCGACAACACGTTCAACCGGTAATACAGATCTTCACGGAATTTCCCCGTCTTCATGGCTTCTTGCACATCCACGTTTGTCGCCGCCAACACGCGAACATCTGTCTCTACCAGGTGTCTACCGCCCAGTCGCGAGTACTGGTGATCCTGCAAAACATGAAGTAATTTCGCCTGCAAATGCGTGCTCATTTCCGCGATCTCATCCAGAAAAATCGTGCCCTTGTTGGCCATCTCGAATTTTCCGGGCTTCGCCCGCACCGCGCCCGTAAACGCTCCTTGTTCATACCCGAATAGTTCCGACTCGAGCAACTCCCCCGGGAGCGCCGCGCAATTCACCTTGACGAACGCTTGATTCCTTCGTTTCGAACGCAGATGGATCATCCGGGCCACCACTTCCTTGCCCACGCCGCTCTCCCCGCAGACGAACACCGGCACGTCTACCGGAGCGATTTGCAAAATCTGCTGCCGGATGCGCACCATCTGGGGACTCGCTGCCAGGAAGCTCAGATCCTCGGTGATCTGCTCGCAATAGTCCCGCAACGCCTGGTTTTCCTGGGTCAGTTGTTTCTTTTGCCGCGACTTGAGCATCGCCGCGTCGAGTTCCGTTTTTTCAAATGGCTTTGTCAGGTAGTCGTGTGCTCCGAGCCGGATGGCCTCCACCACTGTCCCTACTTCATTCGAGCACGACAGCATGATCACATTCAGGCTGCGGTCCAGGCGCAGCAGTTCCTGCAAGGTATCGAGCCCGTTCATTTCGGGCATCAACACATCCAAAATGATGAAGTCCGGCCGTTCACCGGCGCTCACACGCGTCAGCGCTTCCCTACCGCTGCTCACCGTCTCCACATCAAACCCATCCACCTCTAGCAGGGTCTGCAGGTATTTTCGAATGCTGGGCTCATCATCGACGACCAGGATCTTCTCTTTCACTTCTTTCACAGCCATTTTTCTTTCTCCTCGCCCCAAATCCAGCGCTTAGTTTTGGTCCATCGGCAGCAAAAACGCAAATGTGCTTCCCCGGTGTTGTTCGCTTTCCACCCAGATTTTCCCCCGGTGTGCCTGAATCAGCCTTTTTGCGATGGCGAGCCCCAAGCCCATCCCGGAAGTATTCCGGTCCACGCGCACGAAGTCCTCGAAAATCTCCTGATGATGTTCCGGTGCGATCCCTGCTCCGGAATCTGTCACGCTGACTTCCACACTGTTCGGCCGGGGCAGCCGGAATCTCCTTCGTTCTTCGACCGGGGCCATTTTCGCCACGCGGCGCTCCCAAAAATGCGGGCGCGCTCGCAACGTCACGGTTCCCTCGGACGGTGTGTGCTTCAACGCGTTGTCCAGGAGATTTGCTGCTGCCTGTTGCACCTTCTGGTAATCGAAGCGGAAAGTCGGGATCGATGGATCCAGCAGCGTCTCCAGTTTCACGCCTTTTCGCTGAAACGCTTCCGACCACCGGTTGGCCGTCTCTTCGAGGCAATCTCGCAGGTCGTTTTCTCTCAGTTGCAGCACCAACTTCCCGCTCTCCAGGGCGGAGTAGTTGAGGAACATCGACACCAGCCGCACCAGCCTTTCGCAGCTCTCTTTCGACTCCTCCAGAATGTCTTTTTGTTTCTCGCTCAGTCTTCCCAGTGATCCCGCCAGCAGCAAGTCGTAGTAGCCTTTGATCACCGCTAGCGGCGTTTTCAATTCGTGGGCGGCTGACGCCAGGAAGACGGTCTTTTGCCGGTTTACTTCCTGCAATTTCAGGTAGGCTGCCAGCAAATTTCGATACGTTATCTCGCGCTCCTGCAGCAGTTCCTGCACCGTCAGTTGGGCAGCGCTCTCTGCACTAGTCTCTTCTTCCTCATCGTTCTCAAACTGGATTGCCAGCCAGTCCGACTCCGGAATCCATCGCACGCGCACCCGATACGCTTTAATGCTCGTACGGCCTTCCAGCTCCAGTTGGTTTTCGCCATTCTCAATTCGCTGCGAAATCGTCTTTGGATCGATATTCAATACATCTGCAAATATGTTGAGCGGAGTAGTCTCGTCTTTGCCGTGCGCTTCCAGGCATTTGCGTCCCCGCGCGTTAACCATCAGTACGCGTCCATCGAGGTTCGCCACCACCACGCCTTTGTCGACGGTGTCCAGAAGCGCTCGGACATGTTCAATTGTCAGATTCGTGCTCGATGTGGGCGCCCTTCCCGCATCTGTTGTGGACCAGCCATCCATACCTCTATTGCCTCTCTGTAAATTAGGGAAAATGTTTTCCTATGGCGTGCTGCTCATCCTTACAGACCCTCACCAGCCTGTCAATGGTAAATGCGTTCCATTTGCACAATTTGGGAAATCCCCTAGCCAATCCGCACCCACTCTTCTCCTCGCGCCCAGCGTCTTCATTTTTGTGACTGCTAACCTATTGATTTATAAGGAATCTATCTCGAGATTCTAGCCGGGAAACTGGCATTCAACCTGCTTCCTTTGTACTAGTTCTTGAGTACTATCACTATGGTTCTTCGCCTCGATCAATCAAAGGAAAAGTCCCGCGTGGATTCCTCCGAATCGCGCCGATCATCTCGCATCCTCATCCAAGTCCCCGTATTTCTCCGGGGCTCGGACGCATCGGGATCGGAGTTTATAGAGCTCACGAAAACACTCAATATCAGCGCCACCGGCGCTTGTATCACCTCAGTCCATCTCCTTCGCCCAGACCAAACGGTCCACCTCACTATCCCAGCCCCCTCCCCTGCTTCTTCCAGCCTCATTCCCAGCGAAACTCCCCCAATTGTGGCCAGAGTACGCCGATTGGACATCTTGGGTGAAATTCGTCTATTTGGGTTGGAATTTCTGCACCCTCTTGAGTAATTCCCTGTCCCTCGGGAACTCTTCACTTTCGTTGCATTGTATGTGCCTGTCTTGGGCGTCTGTTTCGCTAATAAAAAGGCTTCCAGGATCTCGCTTATCTTGTCGTTTCGTAATAGGATACCGGCGTCCCCTGCGCATCTCCTTTCCGTGGATGCGGGCTGCACACACACGGTCTTGATTGGCACTTGATTTGCTCCCCTTTAAGGTCAGTCATCCAAATGTGCTTGCCCCAGCCCCCGCGGGGAGAGGCAGAATGTAGGAAAATCCGGACATGCCCAGTCCCGGAGCCCCAGCGGCCCCGCGTTTGCCCATGGAAGACGCTTACCTCGAGCTTCTCGCCGACACGCTCGACGTTATGGACATTCCCGCGCGCAGTCAGTTCCTGCAGCGCTATTTTCGCACCTCCACGCATCTCGATCTTCGCGAATCTCAGTGCCTGCACCTTTGGGAGGAAATGCTCACGCGCCGCCGCGAACTCTCGGATCAACACGGGCGTCCCGTTTCTCTCAAAACCGTTCTGATGGATGTCCTCTCTTCCGCCGGCCTTATTCGCGTTCCGATTGTCCTCGAATACGAAGAGTACAAGAAACTCCAGGTCAATGCCGTCACCGACCCGCTCACTGGCCTCTACAATCGCCGTCTATTTGCCGAGTCCTTCGAAAAAGAACTCAATCGCGCCCGCCGCTACGGTCTTCCGCTCGGCATCGTCATCCTGGACTTGCACCGCTTCAAGGAAGTGAACGATAAGTATGGTCATCCGCGCGGGGACGAGGTCCTCCGTGCCGCCGCCACCACTCTGCAAAAAGCGCTGCGCACGTCGGACTCCGCCTTCCGCATTGGCGGCGATGAGTTTGCTCTTCTTCTGCCGCAAACCGATGCCGCTCAAGCCCTGGCTCTCAGCCGTCGCATCGAGACTGTTTTTGCGGAAACCCTGCGCTCTCTGCAACTCGCCATCCCCGTGACCATGGATCACGGCGTGGCCAATTTCCCTCAGGACGGCGATCAGTCCGATCAGTTGGTGCGCGTCGCCGACGAACGCCTCTATCGTCTGAAGCACGCCAATCACGCGCACACCGCCGATGGCACGGCACGTCCCCCGGCTCCTCCCGCAGTCGCTCCACCTCCTGTGGCGACCTCGCCCATCTCCATCTCCGCTGGTCGCCCATCCGAAAAAACCTCCTCCGACTTCGCCGACGCTTCTTCCGCTGCCGCCCGCTCCATCACAGAGCAAACTCCGCCGGCACTCGTAACACCCCCTTCTTACGCGATTCAGCGAAAAGCCGAGCGCGTTTCCATGGTTGGCACGAATGCCTACGCCATCATCGGTGAACAAGGCACCCGCCGCGCTCGTGTGTTGGACCTCGGCTTCGGCGGAGTCGCGCTCGAATTTGAGCAGCCGGAAGATCTGCCGGAGAACATCCTCGCCGTTCTTCACGTCCCCATTCTTCCCCCCGTCCGCGTCTATCTGAGGCCGGTGTGGTCTCGTCGTTCGGCGGAAGGCGCGTTCCGCTTCGGCTGCCACTTCATCTCCTAGTCCTCGCCACCCGGCAGGACCGCCTTGAGTTCCGCTCTTTGGGGGCATTCCCTCAGCAGGGTCTTTCCTCTTCTTCATTCCTTATTTCATCTCTTGTTGTTTCCGCGATATGCGGTCGCTTCCTGAATTGTGGCACTGTCCGAAGGTACAGGTTCGGCCAGACGCCATCCTGTCCCTCAACTGTACCGGGGACAGGTTGCCCGTACAGCTGTCCAAAAGTTATTTTCTTGTGTGGTGAACCTGAGGGGGTTCGTTCTCGCAGTGTTCTTCCGCCGTTCATCGGCTTCCGCAGTTCGCGGCTACGCCTCCGTTGCCTGCCTCGTTGGCGTGTCTTTCTTTTTTGCTGGTTGCGCCAGTTACAATTCGCAAACAACTGCGCCTGCCCCTGCAGCGACCCTGACGGTCTCGGCAAACAGTTTTAATTTCAATACCGTCGTCGTCGGGCAATCCGCCACGCAGATCTTGCACCTGACTAACTCGGGCAGTGCGCCTCTGCAGATCTCTTCCATTTCTCTCTCCAACAATGAATTCGCCTTCAGCGGCCCGTCCCTTCCCCGCACCGTTCTGCCGGCCATCAGTCTCGATTACACACTGGCGTTCGCTCCCACAATTGCGGGGAACGCCTCAGCTTCCCTGACTATCACCAGCAATGCTCCGCACTCCCCTGCCGCCGTCTCACTCGCGGGCGTTGCGGAAAAAGTCGTTGTTGCTCTGCAGGTCACTCCCACTTCCATCAATTTCGGCAACGAGAATCTGCAATCGACTGCAACCCAGAACGTCACGTTGCAAAACACCGGCGACGTTAGTATCACCATCAATGGCCTTACCGCGTCCGGCTCAGGTTTTGGTTACTCCGATCTTTCTCCGGGATTTTCCCTTTCTCCCAATCAACAGGTCACTTTTCAGGTTTGGTTTCGCCCGCAGACGAGTGGCGCTGCCTTGGGCACGGTGTCCATCCTGAGCGCGAATCTCGCTTCGCCCGAAACCGTCTCCCTCACCGGTGATGGGGTTAGTTCCACTCCTACGCCACCGCCTGCACCGTCTCCAGCCGCTCAGCCTACGGTTCAACTCACTTGGAATGCCAGTTCCAGCGTCGTCGTCGGCTATCGTGTGTACCGCAGCACCACTTCTGGCAGCTTCTACAGCCCTCTGTTCTCTACCCCGCTCAACGCACTCACATTTGACGACTCCACCGTGACCGCCGGCGATACTTACTACTACGTCGTCACCGCCGTGGACGCCAACGGTGTTGAGAGCGTCTATTCGAATCAAGCCACCGCCAACGTGCCCGCGTCGTAGGCCCCTGCCCATACCTCTGAGCTCCTGAATTGCGTACATTTCCATCCATGCGGGGAGTTGGTGTACGATATTGGGCGCGCCGAGGGAGGGACTTATGGCCGTCACTTTCACGCTGAATGGAAAAGCCACCACCGTCAATGTGGATCCCCAGATGCCTCTTCTGTGGGTGCTGCGCGACACGCTGAATATGACCGGGACGAAGTTCGGTTGCGGAATGGCGCTGTGCGGCGCTTGTACCGTGCACATCGACGGCGAGCCTGCGCGCTCTTGCATCACGGCCGTCTCCAGCATCGCGGGAAAGAAAATCACCACGATCGAAGGCCTCTCCGCTGACGGTTCCCACCCCGTTCAGAAAGCATGGATGGAAGAAGATGTGCCGCAGTGCGGCTACTGCCAATCGGGGCAGATCATGTCTGCGGTGGCACTGCTGGCCAAAAAAGCGAAGCCCACGGATGCGGATATTGATGACGCCATGAGCGGCAACTTGTGCCGCTGCGGCACTTACCAGCGCATCCGCAAAGCAATTCATCGCGCCGCGGAAATGCAAGCCGGCGCCTAAATTCGCAGTAAGTTCACGCCCAGGTCCAGAATCGAGGTGTTTATGGCAACCGCTCCATTGCTAGACCGCCGGAGATTTCTCAAAAGTGGCGCCGCTGCGGGAGTTCTGTTGATCGGCTTCAGCTTGGACGGCCGCGCGGCCACCGACCCCGCGCAGGCACAAGAGAAGCCCCAAGTGAATCCGTTCGACGCCTGGGTGCGCATTACGCCTGACGACCGCGTCACTCTCATCCTGGGGAAATCAGAGATGGGGCAGAGCGTGATGACTTCGCTGCCAATGATTCTGGCCGAGGAATTGTGCGTGGATTGGAAACAAGTTTCGGTCGAACAGGCTCCGACGAACCCTAAGATCTACAATCACGGAACTGGCGGAAGCCACAGTGTCTTCGGATCGTGGCTTCCGTTACGGAGAGCGGGCGCGGCTGCGCGCGAGATGCTCGTCACGGCCGCAGCGGCGCGTTGGAACGTCAATCGAGATACTTGCGTCGCGAAGGACGGCGGCATCCTTCACGGCTCGCGTAACGACTTTCTCTCCTATGGCCAACTCGTCAGCGACGCCGCGAAGCTGCCCGTGCCGGACTTGAACAAGGTGCCGTTGAAGAACTCGCATGACTTCACGATTGTGGGCCACGACCATGCCCGTGTAGATGCGAAGGAGAAATCGACTGGGGCGGCCAAGTTCGGGATCGACTCTCGTGTACCGGGAATGCTCTACGCAGTGATTGCGAGATGTCCGGTGTTCGGCGGGAAAGTGAAGTCGTTCGACGCTACCAAAACGAAGAAAGTACCGGGAGTCCGGGACGTGTTTGCGATCGACGCGGTCGCCAAGGGAGCTTTCACAGCGGGCGGGGTAGCGGTCTTAGCGGAGAACTCCTGGGCGGCGATGCAGGGAAGGAACGCCCTCGAAATCGTGTGGGATGAAGGCCCACACGCGAACGAATCCACCGAAACGCTGCATAAGCAGTTTTTGGAGAACGCCGCCAAGCCGGGAAAAGTCGTGCGCAACGAAGGTGATTTCGTTGCGGCGCTCACCGGTGCCGCGAAAAAGGTTGAGGCCACCTACGAATTCCCCTTTGCGCCGCACGCCACAATGGAACCAATGAACTGTACCGTGCACATTGGGCCGGACAAAGCGGAGGCGTGGATCCCCACGCAGGCGCCGCAATGGGCCCAGGACGTGATCGCCGGCGTTTCTGGTTTGCCCCATGAATCTGTGAGCGTGCACACCACGCTTATGGGTGGAGGTTTTGGGCGGCGCTACCAGGCCGATTTCGTGATGGAAGCGGCGCAGGTAGCAAAGGCCAGCGGCAAACCCGTGATGGTGCTGTGGACGCGGGAAGACGACATGCAGCACGATTTCTACCGGCCCGCTTCGTACCACAAAATGTCGGGGGCGGTCGGCGCAGACGGATCGCTCGCCGGCTGGAAGCACTTTCAAACGTCCACGGCGATTGCCGCGATGTGGAATGATCAGGGCGAAGACAATGCGCAGGAAACCGAGTTCGGAACCGCAGTTTTCATACCGTACCGCAATCCGAATTACCGCGTGGAATACACGTTGGCGAAGTCCGGCGTGCCGCGAGCGTGGTGGCGTTCGGTGGAGCATTCCTCAAGCGGTTTCGTGGTGGAGTGCTTCGTAGACGAGATTGCCGCCGCAGCCGGAGTGGACCCGCTGGAGTACCGGCTGCGCGTGATCGGCGACGACCGCGTGATCCCCGACTTCACCAATCCCAAGGAAGGCAGGCCGCTGAAGACCGCGCGGCTGAAGGGCGTGTTGAAAGTAGCTGCGGAGAAGGCCGCCTGGGGTTCACCGCTGCCGCAAGGGGTCGGCCGCGGGATCGCCGGATATTTTTCCTTTTATAGCTACACCGCGTGCGTTGCGGAAGTCAGCGTGAAAGACCGTGCTGTGAAGGTGCACCGGCTGGTTTATGCGGTGGACTGTGGACGGCCGATTAATCCAGATGGCGTCCGTGCACAGGTGGAGAGCGCCGCAATCTATGGACTTTCCGCCGCGCTGCATGACCAGATCACGATCCGTGGCGGACGCGTGGAGCAAGCAAATTTCAACGATTACGACCTGCCGCACATCGGAGAGACGCCGCTGACGGAAGTTCACGTGGTTCCAAGTACCGAGGAACCCACCGGCATTGGCGAGCCGGGCCTGCCGGTGGTGGCGGCGGCTGTCTGCAACGCAATCTATGCCCTGACGCGCAAACGAATTCGGCGATTGCCCATTCGGGCGGAGGATTTTGCTTAGCACCTTGCCAGCGTAGAGAAGATCCGGAATCCTCAGGGGCGCTTCGCGCGCTGGGCTAAAGCCCAGGGTCTACCGAGCCCGGTGATGGCTAGGCGCTTAATGTCGGAGCTAAAGTTCCGACCCCTAAAGATAAAGTCAACGGCGCCCGCCTGCGAAGGCGGCCGCTACAAAAGATCAAAAGAAGCGGACAACTTACTCTGCAAGCTGTACAATTCGCTGCTCTCAGGGTGAAAAGGCGTGCCTCGCCGGGCAGAATTCTTGAAACAGTTGCTGGCCCCAAAGAGCGATTTAGGAACAGAATAGGGCGTGCCCAGCGCCGCGCTGATCCTCGCTGTTGTTACTCTGCTCATCTGGATTATGCTGGCGTTTTTTCGCGGAGCGTTCTGGCAACTCCGGGCATTTGACGACGACATTGCGTCGCACCAATCGCCGCCGGTTTGGCCGCGCGTGCTGTGTGTTATGCCCGCGCGCAATGAGGCGGAAACGATTGCCGGTGCGGTTTCCTCGCTCTCTCGGCAAGAGTATTCCGGCGAATTCCGCATCGTGATTGTGGATGACCACAGCGAGGATGCGACTTCTGATCTGGCAAGAACCGCCGCACAAGAAGCAGGCTCCGCGGAACGCGTAAGGATCCTGCAAGCGGAAACACTGCCGAGCGGATGGACCGGAAAGCTTTGGGCTTTGCAGCAAGGGATTGCGAGTTGCGAGCGGGATGCGCCGGAGTATTTCTGGTTCAACGATGCGGACATCGAGCATGCACCAGACACTTTGGCGCGGTTGGTATCGCGCGCGGAGCAGCAGCGATTCGATCTTGTCTCCTTGATGGTGCTGCTGCAGGCGAAAACGTTTCCGGAGCGCTTGCTAATCCCTCCCTTCCTGTACTTCTTCCTGAAGCTGTACCCGCCGAGGTGGATTGCGGACACCAAGGCGAAGACGGCGGGCGCGGCGGGCGGGTGCATCCTGCTGCGGCGAACGGCGCTAGAGCGCATTGGCGGATTTGGAGCAGTTCGCAAGGAAGTGATTGACGATTGCGCACTGGCGCGCGCCGTGAAAGGCAGCGGCGGTGCGACTTGGATGGGGCTGACGCGGAAGAGCGTGAGCCTGCGCGCGTATCAGACGTTTGGCGAGATTCGCGACTTGATCGCACGGACCGCGTTCACTCAGCTCAACTACTCCTCGCTGCTGCTGCTCGGCACGCTCGCAGGAATGCTGTTGACGTATGTTGCGCCGGTTTGTTTGGTGTTCCACCCGCATCCTGCGGTGTGGCCGTTGGGCCTGGCTGCATGGCTGCTGATGGCGCTGACGTATTTGCCCACTGTGCAGTTTTACGGGCTTTCGCCACTCTGGGCGCCGTTCCTTCCCGTGGCCGCAGCGTTCTATTCCTTTGCAACGTGGCTTTCCGCGGTGCGCTATTGGCTGGGCCGCGGAGGACAATGGAAGGGGCGCGCGCAAGCCGCCAGGGCCACGCGTTCCTAGAACCTCGAATATTGGTGATGGGCATCACATTTTGGTATAGTGGGGGCGTTGGAAGAGGGCTGTATCCCGAACTTAGGGAACGGCACCGGAGGCCGACATGAGTACGATCCCGACTGGGGGCGACGGGAAAGTGACCGTGCCCGACTTGCTGCAGCGGAAGACCGGCGCTGCAGATTCCCCAAACAAGAAGAAGATCACCTGCCTGACGGCATACGACTATCCGACGGCGCGCCTGCTGGACGAAGCCGGGGTGGACGTGGTGTTGGTGGGCGATTCCGTGGCGATGGTGGCACTGGGGTACGACAGCACGTTGCCACTCACGATGGAGGAGGCGCTGCATCACACGAAGGCGGTGCGGCGAGGCGTGCAACGGGCGCTGATGGTCGCGGACATGCCGTATGGCTCGTACCACGGCGACTTGAATGATGCGCTGCGGAACGCCATGCGGTTCGTGAAGGAAGCGGGGGCGGAGGCCGTGAAGATCGAGGGCGGCGAACGGCGGCTGGAGCTGATCGCGCGGCTGACGGAAGCGGAAATCCCCGTGATGGGCCACGTTGGGCTGACGCCGCAATCGGTGAATGCCCTGGGAGGCTATCACGTGCAGGGGAAAACGCAGGAAGCGGCGGAGCAGGTTTTGCGCGATGCGCGGGCGGTGGAGGCTGCGGGGGCGTTCGCGATTGTGCTGGAGGCGTTGCCGCGGGAGCTGGCGGCGGAGATCACGCGAACTGCGCGCATTCCCACGATCGGAATTGGCGCCGGGCCGGATTGCGACGGGCAGATCCTGGTGCTGCACGACATGCTGGGACTGACGTTCCGGGAACCGCCGAAATTTGCGCGGCAATATGCCAACGTGGGCAGAACGATTTTAGAGGCGGTCAGAGAGTATTGCGCGGACGTACAGAACGGGAGCTTCCCCGCGGATGCGGAGTCGTATCATGCTCCGGCGAGCGTCAAGGGGCGGAAGACGATCCCGATCGCGCGGTGAAGCATCCGGTGGAAGGTAACGTTTAAGAATAAGCTGCGGGGCGCAGAGATTCTGCGCCCTTCTTTTTTGGGGAGTGGTGAATGGAAACGATTCGCACCATTGCCTGGATGAAGGAAAAAGCGAAGGAAGCGCGCCTGGAACAGCGCGCGATCGGGTTTGTGCCGACGATGGGGGCGCTGCACGCAGGACACATGGCGCTGGTGGAGCGGGCAAAGAAGGAGTGCTCACCGGTGTACGCGTCCATATTTTTGAATCCGAAACAGTTTGGGCCGAAGGAGGACTTGTCCAAATACCCGCGGCCGATTGAGGCGGACACGGCGAAGCTAGAGGCCGCCAAGATTGACGGGCTGTTCCTGCCGGATGCGGCGGAGATGTACCCACCGGGGTTTTCGACCTACGTGCAGGTGGAAGGGTTGAGCGAGCGGCTGGAGGGCAAATCACGCCCGGGGCATTTTCGCGGCGTGACTACCGTTGTGTTGAAACTGCTGGAGATTGTGCAGCCGCACTTTGCGTATTTTGGGCGCAAGGATGCGCAGCAGGCGCGCATGGTGCAGCAAATGGTGCGGGATCTGAATGTGGACACGGAAATCGTGCTCTGCGCGATCGTGCGCGAGGCGGACGGGCTGGCGATGTCCTCGCGGAATTTGTATTTGAATGCGGAAGAGAGGAAGACGGCGACGGTGCTGTCTCGCGCGCTGCGGGCGGCCGCACGGGAAGTGGGCTCGGGCGTGCGCGATGCGCTGCAATTGCAGCAGGTCATGCATAAGGTGCTGGCGGGCGAGCCGCTCGCCAGGGTGGACTATGCGGAGATTGTGGATGCGGGGACGTTTGAGCCAGTGGTGCGCGTGGGGCGGCGGAGTTACGCCGTGGTGGCCGCATTTATAGGGAAGACGCGGTTGATTGATAATTTGTTGATTGAGCCGGAGGGAGAGGAATTGCGGACGGAGTTGTGAGGGAGAAAGAGGAAGACGGGGATTTTTAACACAGAGTTCACAGAGGGAAGAACACTGAGGTCACAGAGAAGAGCAACCCAAGAGCACAGTCGGGAATGATGTCGCCACGATCCCTCCGCTGCGGTCCGTAAACGGCGCGGGCCTCCGGTCCCTTCGACTTCGCTCAGGGCAGGCGGGATGACAGTGGGTCACACGTTGGTGAGGTGGGAGAGGGTTCCGGCGGCGTGGCCTTTGGCTTTGACTTCGTCCCAGATTTGTTCGATTTTGCCGGTGGGGCCAACCAGAAAGGTGCTGCGGACGATGCCCTTGAAGGAGCGGCCCATGAATTTCTTCTTGCGCCAGACGCCGTAGGATTCAATCATTTTGTGCGTGGGATCGCCGAGCAAGGGGAAATTGAGTTTCTGCTTGGCCTTGAAATTCTTCAGGGATTTTTCCGGATCGGCGCTGACGCCGAGGACGACAACATCTTCCTTATCGAATTTGGGTTTGAGGTCGCGAAATTCGCAGGCTTCGATGGTGCAGCCGGGCGTGCTGGCTTTGGGGTAGAAGTAGAGCAGGACGCGCTTGCCTTTGAAGTCCTTGAGGGAGACTTGTTTGCCTTCGTCGGAAGTCAGGGTGAAGCCAGGGGCATCGTCACCAATTCTGAGCATGGGATTTTCTCCTTGAAGATTATGGAGGAAAGCGGAGCAGAGGCAAAGTGGGTCGAGCGGAGGAGTAGAGGGACGTTTCACACAGAGTTCACAGAGGGAGGAACACAGAGGTCACAGAGAAGAAAAACCCAAGAAAACGGCCAACCCAAGAGCACAGTCAGGATTGACTGTGCCACAGGGAATCAGGAGAGGAGCCTGCGGAGGATGTCGTTTACGGATTGGGGATTGGCCTGGCCTTTGGTGAGGCGCATGACTTGGCCCACGAAGAATTTGAAGACGCCTTCGTTGCCGGATTTGAATTTGGCGACGTTGTCGGGATTCTTGGCGATGATGTCGCGGGCTACTTCTTCAATTACCGCATCGCTGACTTGAGCGCCGAGTCCTTCGGCGGCGACGATCTCCGCGGCGGATCGGCCAGTTTCAAACATCGTGGCGAAGACTTTCTTTCCGACCGCAGCAGTGATTCTCCCGGATTCGACCAGGGAAACTAGCTCCGCGAGAGCGGCGGGGGCGACGGGGCTCGCGGCAATTTCCTTGGCGGAATCGTGCAGGCGGCGGAGAAGTTCGGTCTGCATCCAGTTGGCGGCCGCTTTCCCAGGAGCGCCGGCTTTTACCATAGCTTCAAAATAGGCTGCGAGGGCCTGCGTATCGGTGAGAACTTCGGCGTCGTAGGGGGTGATGCCGAAGGAAGAGACGAAGCGGGCGCGCTTGGTGAAAGGAAGTTCGGGAAGAGTGGAGCGGACTTCGTCGCGCCAGGCGGAGCTGACATGCACGGGCAGCAGATCCGGCTCAGGGAAATAGCGATAGTCGTGGGCCTTTTCCTTGGAGCGCATGGAATCCGTGCGGCCCGCGTGCTGATTCCAAAGGCGGGTTTCCTGAGAGAGGCTGCCGCCGGATTCGAGGACGGCGATGTGGCGTTCGATTTCGTATTCGAGGGCTTTGGCGAGGTAGCGGAAGGAATTGAGATTCTTGACCTCGACCTTGGTGCCGAACTCCCTGGCGCCGCGCAGGCGCACACTCACATTGGCGTCGCAGCGAAGCGAGCCTTCTTCCATATTGCAGTCGCTCACGCCCGTGTAGAGGAGGATTTGACGGAGCGCGGTGAGATAAGCGTAGGCCTCGTCGGGTGAGCGCATGTCCGGCTCGGAAACGATTTCGCCGAGGGGCGTGCCGCAGCGATTGAGGTCCACATAGGTTTTGTCGGCGGATTGCGCCAAGCCCTCATGAAGGGATTTGCCTGCATCTTCCTCGAGATGGAGGCGCGTGATGCCGATGCGTTTCGTGTGGCCGTCGTGTTCAATTTCCAGCCAGCCACCGGAAGCGAGGGGAAGTTCGTATTGGGAAATCTGATAGCCCTTTGGAAGATCGGGGTAAAAGTAGTTTTTGCGGGCGAAGCGGGAATGCTCGCGGACGGAGCAATTGAGCGCGAGGGCTGCGCGCATGCCCATTTCGACGACGCGCCTGTTGAGGACAGGCAGCGTGCCAGGGAGGCCGAGGCAGACAGGACACGTATTAGAGTTGGGCTGATCGCCAAAACGCGTGGAACACCCGCAGAAGATCTTGGTTTTGGTGAGGAGTTGGGCGTGGACCTCCAGGCCGATAACAGCCTCGTACTTGGCGAGGAGTTCGGGGGACATTGCGGATTCGGTGGCGAACTTGGTCATGGCGCCCGCTCGATTCTCAACAGAAAGTATAGCAGAGGCAGCGCCCTGCCCGTCTCAATCCCCGTACCCAGACGAGACAGGTGCTTCGCTCCGCCGCAGAGCGGGGCTGAGGCGCGCAACAAATGCAAATCCTCCGAAGAAGAGAAGCGCATAGCAGGCGTCGCCGGCAAGCGTGTTGCCGAAGAACGGGATTCCAGCAATGTAGCAGGTCAAGAGGCCGAAGAAAGAATGCGGATAAGTATTTCCCATAGCCCAGACCGCGAAGTTGGTGATTAGAAAGAACTGCAAGGCGCCCAGGAATGTGGCCGCAGAGAGGGGTTTCAAAGACTGGCGGTTCCGGAAAGCAGTTCCGATCAAAACACTGACGCAGAAACTGAGATAGACGAAGGGCATGAGCCGGTGAAAGCCGACGAACAAATCCCCGCAGAAGAGCGCGGCGAGAGGAAACAGAAAGGCTTTCGAGGTGCGGCCGAATTTCGCGCCACTGAAGATAGCCAGGGCGCCCAGAGGCGTGAAATTCCAGGGATGCGGCAGGATGCGGACGACAGCGGCGAAGAGAATAAAACATAGAATGATCACCGCGCGAAAAACCATGAGAGCGCTGGCAGAATTCATTTTACGGAACACGCGTGTTCTCCTTTTGTAGCGGGCAGCAAATCGCAGAAAACAAAAGAGTCTCGTTCAACGACCTGGCCAACCAGAACCGGGATCGGCGAGCGGAAAATGGGTCCGTCAAAGACAAATGTGTGGAACTCACCGTTCTCACCGCAGGGATCGACGTCAGCAGGGAGCTGGCTGAAAAAGTTGCTATCGAGCTCCCTGCCCGCGAAAGAAGAAGGGAGTTTGGCGGGATCGAGACACACGGTGATGGCGCGAAAGCCGTCATGAAGAAAGCGCCAGACGAGTTCGCGCGTATCCACTTTCCAAAGAGGGAAGAGCGCAGTCATGCCGGCTCGCGAGAGCTTTTTTTCGCGGTAGGCGCGCAAGTCCTCCAAAAAGATGTCGCCAAAGGCGACATGAAGAACGCCGCGGCCGCGAAAACGCAACACGGCTTCGCCCATACGAGATTCATAGACCGGATTGACGCATTGCGGAGGGATGCGGACCTCTTCGAGCGGCAGGCCGATGGACTCAGCCTGCCGGTGAAGAAGTTCACGGCGAACGCCGTGCATGCTGATGCGCTGGTAACCCTCGGTGACCGTGGTAAGGAGCCCGACCACTTCGAACGCCGGATCGCGAAGAAGAGCGTGCAAGGCCATAGCGCTGTCCTTGCCGCCACTCCAGGAAAAGAGGACAGGTAGGGGCATAGGTCAGTTATGGCCGGCGAACTGGAAGCGCAGGCCAAAGCGGTAATCGCGGCCCAAGGCGGGATAGCCGAGGGCGTCCTGATATTGCTTGTTGAAGAGGTTGGTGGCGCGGGCGTACACAGAGAAACCGCGAGCGAGGCTGTAACCGGTGGAGAAATCAAACCGGGCGTAGCCAGGATTGCGCGTATAGCCGAGGCCGAGGAAATCGCTGTCCGTGCGCTGCCCAGTGAAGTAGCCGGCAAGGGTGGCGTTGAAGCGGCGGAAGGTGCCGATAAAGGTGATGGAGCCGGAATTGGGCGGACGCCGAGCCAATCGATTGCCGGGAATGAGGCTAGGATCGTAGGCGTTTGGGGACCTAATAATCAGGCTGTCGTCGTAGGTGTAATTGCCGGTGACAAAGAGCCATTTTGTGGCGCGTGCCTCGACGGCGATGTTCGTGCCGCGGGCGCGGGCCAAATCGGTATTGAAGAAGGTGCCAAAACCAGAAGGGCAACCAGACTGAGGCGTGATGGGACACGGCCCTCCCGGATAGCAGTACGTGAAACTGACGATGTCGTAGAAGCGGTTCGAGAAATAGTCAGCAGAGACTTTGATGCGGTCGTTGGCAAGTTTCTGGTCAATCCCAGTGGTCCAATTTTTGCTAGCCTCCGGTTTGAGGGAAAGGTTGCCGGGATCGCACGGGTCCGTGCCATAACTCTGATCGAAACGAGGCTCCTTAATTCCCTCGCCATAGAATGCGTGATACCGTGTGTCGCCCCAAAAACCCTTGCCATAGCGAAGCGCCAAGGAAGCCCCGGCGCGGGGCACGACGCGAGTGCCAAAGTTGCCGTTGTCTTCCGCGCGGACGCCGAGGTCGAGAGAAATACGCGGATGGGGGAGATAACGGAAATCGAGAAAGCCGCCCTGATTGTTGCGGCGGACGTGGGTTTGCGCGAGATAAGAGATGGAACCGTTTTCGACTTCATATTGGTAGCCCGCGGTGGCCGCAAAATCCCGGAGGATGTAGGTTGTCTGGGCTGAGAAACCCGCGCGGTTGTAGTTGAAGACGTCGTCATAGGTGTAATCACAGAATTGCGTGGTTGCGACGGCGTCTGGATTGGTCTGCGGACACGAAGAATCGGAGCCGCCGATATAAAAGCTCTGTTCCGGATTGAAGCTGTGTTGATGGGTGTAGGATTCGGAACCTGAGAGCTGGTAGTGCCAGTGATCTCCCGAGACGAAATCCCACTGCGCGCTGGCGCTGAACAACTTCTGGTCGTATTGCTGGTGGAGACTGGGCGGTTCGTACAGGGTTTGGCCGGGAATGCCTGCATCACTCGTGTTGTTGCGAAGAGTCAGGCGAAGATGATTCGTGTCACTGAAGGTGTAACCAAAATTTCCCGTTAAGGCGCGGTTCAGGAAATCATCATTGGGACCCTGGCCGTCGGTCTCAAGGTAGGACGCAGCTCCCGAATAATCAAAAGCGCCCAGCAGGCCGCTGATTTGGCCACCGCCGCGGCCATTGGCGTAACTGCCTCCTTCCCCGAAGAGAGTGACGGAGGGGATGCGCGTGGTGCCGCGATGGGAAAAAAGCTGGACCACACCGGAAACCGCATCTGTGCCGTAAAGCGCGGATTCCGCGCCGCGCACAATCTCGACCTTGTCCACGTTATCCAGAGTCAAGATAGAAAAATCGACAGCGCCACCAGGAGGATTGATGGGCGCGCCGTCGACCAATACCTTGGTGAAATTGGAATTGCCGCCATCCAGGAACAGTGAGGCCATTCCGCCATTGGCGCCGGTGCGGGCGAAGGTGACACCCGGGGAAAATTGCAAGAGATCGGGGATTGAAACGGCCTGGCGCTGGTCGATGACTTCGCGAGTGATCACATCGGTGGGCGCAGTGGATTGCGGACGCAGAACAGGCTCGGCTTCGGCGGTGACAACGACGCTGGAGGAGAGGCGTTCCAGTTCCAAACGCAGATTGAGGGTGCGAGATTCGCCGGGAGAGAGATCCCAAGTGAACTCACGAGGGGCGAACGGGTCACGAGAGAAATGGATGACATAATGGCCCGGAGGAAGCGAAAGATGATACGCACCATCGGTGGTGGAAGTGGCGGACCAAAGCTGGGCGTTGGCGGTGCCTGCTAATTGAGCCGTGACCTGGGCGCCGCCTATACCGGCGCCGGAAGGATCGGTGAGCGTGCCGCTGACATGAGCACCGGGGAGTTGGGATTGCGAAAAAGCGGAAATTGCCGAGACAAAAAACAGTAAGGTGAGGATGCTGGCGGAAAGATTTAGTTTTTTCATGGGTTCCTCCGCTCCCTCACGCGCGGGAGTGTGAAGGTTGGCCGGCGCATGGAAAACTGCGCAGGCTGCAGACTTCGCCGGTCTCCTGGCTTGGCGGGGAGTCACGCCCGGTGGAGGAAGCTCCGAATCGCGAAAATTCAGAGTTCGCATCTGGCGCGCTCGCGGCCTTCCCGCAGCGAGATGGGCTGCAGTGGCCCACGAGCGAAATACCCGCCTTACAGTCGCGCGGCGGCGACGGCTTTACACCGTATTCCCGAGCACGAAGTCCGCGGTGATTGTGGAGGGGCGGAGCCCACTGTGGGTTAGGAGTTTCGGCAGCACAAAGCCGCCGGGTTGAGGTGGACGCGGAACGAAGCTAGGTGTTTGAAAAAAGCGTGACACGCGGCCGGCCGGAGGAGGTCATCTCCACGGAAAGCGGCGCCTGAAAAACCTGCTCGAGCAACTCGCGCTGGAACACGCTGGCGGGCGGGCCCACGCGAAGGCACTTCCCTTTCTGCAGCAAGACGACTTGATCGGCATATTCCCCGGCGAGATTCAACTCGTGAGTGACGATCACGACGGTGTAACGGTTTTCCGCGGCCAAGCGGCGGAGATTGTGGAGCAGGTCGACCTGCGCGCCAATGTCCAGGTGCAGCGTGGGCTCATCCAGCAGCAGGAGAAGCGGTTGCTGAGCGAGGGCGCGAGCGAGAATCACGCGCTGCTTTTCGCCACCGGAAATTTTGTCCATCCAGCGGTCGCTGAGATGGTTCGCACCCACCTGGGTGAGTGCATTGGTGGCGATGATCACGTCATCTTCGGTCTCAAAGCGGAGGCCCGAGCCGTAGGGATGGCGCCCCTGGAGGACAAATTCCCACGCGCGCGATGGGAACAGAAGGCGGCTTTCCTGCTGCACCAGGGCGATGCGCTGGGCGCGCGTCCTTGGCGTAAGTGAATGGGTAACGAAACCATTGAGGAAAATGCGGCCGGAAAGAGGCTCCAGCGCGCCTGAAATCAGCTTGAGCAGAGTGGATTTCCCGCTGGCGTTCGGTCCGAGGATGGCCACGATTTCGCCGGGTTTGGCGTGGAAGCTGAGGGCTTCGAGAGTGAAGAGCGGCGCTTGCGAGGGGTTGGGCGCGTAGGCGTAGCTGACCTGCTCGACGCTGAGGCGCACGTCCGTGGCGGAGCGCGGCTGCTCCGAGGAAGGTAAGGGCGAGCGAAGGGCGCTGCTCATGTGAGCCTCCTGCGAAGCAAATAGATGAAGAGCGGGGCACCGGCCATGGCGGTCATCGCGCCGACGGGGAGTTCCGAAGGGGCAACAATGGTGCGCGCGAGCGTATCGGCGATGACGATGGCGATGGCCCCGCCAAGCGCAGAGGCAGGGAGGAGCATGCGGTGGTCGGCGCCAAAAATCAGGCGCATGACATGGGGCACAAGCAGGCCGACGTAGCCGATGGCGCCGCTGACCGATACCGCAAGGCCGGTGAGTATGGATGCGGCGAGATACACGACAATGCGCACACGGGGAACGTCCACGCCGAGATGCATGGCTTCCTTTTCCCCGGCGAGAAGGAGATTGAGATCGGAAGCGGTGGTGTAAATGGCCCCGGCGGCGACCAGAAAACCAAAGGATAGGAGGTAGAGGAGGCTGCGGGGCTGCGGCGTGGAGAGATCACCCATCAGCCAGAAGACTGTGCCGCGAAGATTGCTGCCGGCGAGCGTGTTCATGAGGAACATGATGATGGCGGAAAGAAAGGAGGCGGTGATGATGCCGCCGAGAAGAAGAGTGCTGCTGTCGATATGACCATCGCGGCGGCCGAGGAAATAGACGGCGGCAATGGTGAGGGCCGCGCCGAGGAAAGCTCCGAAGGGAGTAATGAGCCCGGCGATTTCAGGCGACAACGCCAGATGATTCTCGATGATGAGGGCCACGATCGCGCCGACGGCGGCACCGGAAGAGACTCCCAGGACATACGGATCCGCAAGGGGATTGCGCAAGAGGGCTTGAAAGCTGGCGCCCGCCACCGAAAGGGAAGCTCCGACGACGATGCCTAGCAGAATGCGGGGCAGGCGGATGTCCACGACGATCATGCCGTAGTCGGTGGAGATGGCGCTGCTCTGACCGAGAAGCACACTAATGAGGTCGCGTCCCAAGCCGTAGAGAGAGACTTGAACAGCGCCCATCTTGAGGGCAACGACGACAACAACGAACAGAAGAACTGCGAGAATGCCGCAGCGGAACAGAAGACGTCCGAGTGTCAGTGGGCGCATGAGGACTCCGAAGAAGCACTGCAGGTAGTGTGCGTGTATGAGAAGGGCGCCGGCCCGGAAGGCGAAGATGGCACTGGGTTCGCGGGCGCCGGCTCTTTGTCCGGAACTGGGGAAACCTGGAACGCTTCCGGATGCAATTGCCGAGCGAGTTCCTCGATGGCGGAAACGATACGCGGCGCAGGGCGATTGACGGCATCGCTGATGACGGCGTAGTGGCGATTGCGCACGGCATCCAGGATACGCCATCCAGGGCGAGCGGCGAGAGCTTCGAAATCGCGCGCGGCAGATTCCGAGTGCGATAAAGCGAAGACCAGATAATCCGGCTGGAGGCGCACCACCTCTTCGAGGCTCATCTGCGGCCAATCTTGCGACGATTCGACGATGGAGGCTGCGCCGGCTTTGCGGAGTACGTCGGCGATAAAGGTGTGCTGGCCAGTGGAAATGAGCGGCTCGGTCCAGACAATGAAGAGGACACGCCGCGGCGGAACGGCGGCGAGCTTTGCCTGGAGAGCGGCGAGCCGGCTCTGGAGTTCCTCGGTGAGTGACTTGCCCGCTTCTGAAGCACCCAGAACATCGGCCAGTTTTTGGGTGGAAGAAATAATCTCAGAGACCGAATGAGGATCAGTGGTGGCGTAGCTGGGTATTCCGAGGGTATCCAGGGCACGAACGGTAGCAAGGCGGTTGATGCTCTTTGTGGCCAAGACCAGGTCCGGATGGAGCGAGGCAATTTCCTCGAGATTGGGATTGATGATTCCACCGACTTTGGGCTTCTTCTGGGCCTCGACGGGATAATCGCAAAAGTCGGTGTCGCCCACGAGGCGATCCTGCAAGCCGAGGGCATAAATCGTTTCCGTGAGGCTCGGGGCGAGCGAAACGATGCGCGAGGGAGAAATGGGAATGCGCACGGTCCGCCCCATCTCATCCACAACCTCGCGCGTGGCAGGTTGCGAAGGCGATCCAGGAGAAGTGGCCTGTGCGGACACATCGAGCGCGCCGAGCAAGAAAAAGGCGAGCAACAGGGCGGCTGGCCGTGGCATGAAGATGGAATTGACGCGTGGCACGAATCTCCCCTGACGAGAGTCCCACGAGAGCAGACAATAAAAAAGCCCCACGAGAATTGGGGCTGGAGCGCCGGTGTTCTCTCTCGCGAAGAACACGCAACCTCTTCAGCTTGGGAGGGTAGCCTGGCTAACGGCATTGCTGCCGATCACAGTGGCGGGACCGCGGCCGATTTGCACGGCACTTCCCCACTTCCCGAGCCTGCAAGTTGTAAAAGCAGTTTACGGTGCGATGGCGGAAGTGTCAATGGAAGCGGAGGAATTTTCCTGTGAGGAAATCAGCGGTTTTTCCAGTTGGGCTGGCGTTTTTCGACCAGTGCGCGCAGGCCCTCCTGGGAATCTTCCAGGCGGTACAGTTCATTCAGGAAAATATCCATGGACTGTTTTAGGCCGTCGCGCAGCGAGAGTCCCATGCCGTTGAGAATGGCGCGTTTGGCCATGGTGAGAACGGGACCCGAGTGGCTGGTTATATGCTCGATCAGGTCATTCACCGTGGCTTCGAGCTTTGATTCGGGAACGAGCCGGTTGATCAGGCCCAGCTCAAGGGCACGCTCCGCCGTGACCGGATCGCCGAGGAGCACGAGTTCGAGAGCTATTTTCGGGCCGACGAGAAACGGGAGAATCGTGGAGGCCAGCGGAGGAAAAACGCCGATGGTGATTTCCGGCTGGGCAAAGCGTGCTTTGGGCGTGGCGACAACGAGGTCGCCGAACGCGGCAAGCTCCGCGCCCCCGCCGATCGCCGGGCCGTTCACCACGCAGAGAACCGGCTTGGAGGTCTCGAGAATTCCTGCAAAGACGGAGTGAAACGCGTCAAGCATCTGGAAGACGCGCTCCGAAGTGTATTCGCCTACATCAATACCGCCGCAGAAGACTTTGCAGGCGGAGTCGAGGACGATGAGTTTGACCTCTTCGTGGCTGGCGACAAACGCGATGCCATCCACCAACTCGCGAAGCATGCTTTCGTTCAGGAGATTGTGCTCCGGGCGATTCAGGGTCAGCCGGGCCACGCCGGAATCGAGGCGAAGCTGGACATACTCAAATTCCTGGGGCTCGCGGCGTTTGGGTTGTGTACGAACTTCTACGCTGTGGCGGCGTTCCACGATAGGGTTCTCCTTCCGGGGCGCCTCGGAACCGGGGCCAAATCCGATGTTAGCACGCGGTGCAGGACGGAGCAGGTTGCGTTCGAGAGGGAGTGCGCAATGAGTTTGCTGGTAACCCGGCCAGTGGGAACAAAGGCCATCCTCTCCGCTTTTGTTTGTGGTTGCTGATCGCGGTCTTTATTGGAGTGACCTGGAAGTTTGAGCGGGGTGCTGCTTTCTTGTTCCTTCCCTATTTTTTGTGGGTGAGCTTTGCGGCGGCGCTGAATTACACTGTCTAAAGGATGAATCCTCTCGTACACAGAAGGATGAGCGAACTGCCCACGGCATTTGCCTCGCGATTTACAAACCAGCCGGATACAGAAGGATTTCCTGACAGCAATGCCTGGCTGAAAAGTTCTCCGCTGCACTTTGAGCGCGACTGGAAAGGCAAAAACGGCGACCCGGCGAGGTCGACCGAAGTGCGACTGCTTTGGACGCCGGATGCTTTGTTCGTGCGCTTTCAGGCAAAGTATCGAAACATTACGGCATTCCCCGACGCGCGGGAGGATGGGTGGCGCGACGAGCTGTGGAATCGCGACGTGGCGGAAGCCTTCCTGCAGCCGGAATCCAGTGACCCGTGGAAATACAAGGAATTTGAAGTGAGCCCAAATGGCCAGTGGATTGATCTGAACATCGCCAGCGGCGAAAAAGAGGAGCTGCGAAGCAAGCTGCGGCGCCGCGTTGTCCAGGATGCAGCGGCAAAAACATGGACAGCCGAACTGGTTATTCCGATGCGGAGCCTGACGCCAACCTTTGATGCGAAGCAGAGCTGGCGGGTAAACTTTTTTCGCATTGAAGGCGAAGCCGAGCCGAGATTTTATTCGGCGTGGAGTCCTACCTATTCACAAGAACCGAACTTCCACGTTCCGGAGGCGTTCGGCAAGTTAGTGTTCCGCAAATAGAGCCATTCCGGCCTGCAATCGAGGGAGGAGTTTCTGTTAAGCTCGCATGGGATTCCGATGCGAACCAGACCATCTTGCTTGCGCCGACAGCGTTCCCCACGTTTTGGGGTCTGCTTACTTGTCCTCGTAGTTTTGGTATTGAGCAGCCCTCCCGCCGCTGCGCAACAAGCCAACAATCCCAATGCACCGGCCGTAAAGAAGATCGAGCCGCCAAACTGGTGGGTCGGGCTAACTTCTGATGTAATGCTTTTACTTTCGGGCAAACACCTCGAAGCAACGCACGTCCGTTGCAACTTACCGGAAGTTATCGTGAGCCAGACACAATCAGCCGCGGACGGTGATTACCTATTTGTATGGCTAAAATTCGGCGCGGGCTTGAAATCCGGGACAGCGGTATGCCGGATTTCTACCCCCAAAGGTGAAACCACATTCGAGCTACCCATCGCGGCGCGGAAGCAAATTCTGGGCAGGAATCAGGGCCTTTCGCTCGACGACGTCCTTTACCTGATTGTGCCGGACCGCTTTGCAAACGGAGATCCCACCAATGACGAGCCGGCAGAGTTTCCGGGCTCGCATGATCGCTCCAAACCGCGCGCGTATCACGGCGGCGATTTGCGCGGGATTCGCGATCACCTGGGATATCTCAAGGAGCTTGGCGTGACGGCGCTGGAGCTCACATCGATTGTGAAGAATGGGGCGCCCGAGGATTCTCAAGGTACAGGCGCGGTCGATTTGTATGCGGTTGATCCGCACCTCGGAACGTTGCAGGAATATCAAGAGCTTGTGCAGGCCGCGCATAAAGAAGACATGAAAGTGCTCTTCGATGCTGTCCCCAACCATGTGGGTGTGTCGCACCCCTGGGTCAGTGACCCGCCAACTGCAGATTGGTTCCACGGAACGCCAGAGCAGCATCTGAATTCAGTTTCGCCGCTCAAAGAAAGCTTCTATGGTGGGCATGAAAAAAGGGAACCCGCTACCGACTTGCTGGAATCGCTAGAGGATCCTCATGCGCCGCCGCTGTTTCGGAACAATTTGACAGAGGGCTGGTTCTTGGGAGTCTTGCCCGACTTGAACACGGGAAATCCCCTGGTGGCGCAATATCTCTTGCAGAACAGCATCTGGTGGACGGAAAGTTCGGGAGTGGACGGCTACCGGGTAGAAGCAGTCCCTTATGTTTCCCGGAAATTCTGGGAGGAGTGGCATCAGGGCCTGCGGCGGATTTACCCGCGGCTTTCGACGATGGGTGAGGTCTTTCATCGCGATCCTGAGGTGACGTCCTTCTTTGCAGGCGGGCGCAAAGGCTGGGACCGTACCGATACGGAATTCACGACCGTATGCGATTTTCCGATGTACTTCGCGCTGCGCGAAGTGCTATTGCGTGGCGCCCCCGCGGGATGCATCGCGAACATTCTGCGGCAGGACTCGCTGTATCCTCACCCGGAATATTTGGTGCCCTTTTTCGGGAATCACGAGGTCACTCGCTTTGCCGGAGAAGGCGGCGCCACGCCCGCGAAGCTAAGACTGGCTTTTGGATTGACGCTCACACTGCGGGGAATTCCGGAACTCTACTACGGCGACGAAATCGGCTTGCCGGGGGGCGGTGACCCGGATAATCGCCGCGATTTCCCCGGCGGCTGGCCGGGGGACGCGCCAAACGCATTCACGCGCGAAGGTCGGACGCGCGATCAGAAGGAACTTTTTGGATACGTGCAGAGCCTGCTCCGAGTGCGGCGCGTGCATACCGCCCTGCGCAGCGGAAAACTCTGGCATTTGGCTTCGGATGATTTCTCCTACGTTTTCATGCGGGAAACCGAGGAAGAAAAACTAGTGGTCGCCTTTCAAAACGGAACAACCAACCGCGAACTGAAGATCTCCTTGCGTGATACACCGGCGCAGGAGGCTTCGGACATTTCCTTGCTGCTTGGCGATGCTCAGGCGGAGCTTTCCGGCCGGGAACTTCGCCTGCAACTGCCCGCGCAGAGCCTGAGTATTTTTGAACTGCACTGATTTGCAGCGGTGAGAGAAGCCGCTGGATTACCGCCTTGGACGAGGGGCCCGCCGATCGTCGGGGAGAATAGGTGTCCACTGGGGCTTTGCGAGGAGGTCTCATGAGCCTGAAATGGCCCTGGCTTTGACCAACAAGAATCAACTCCTCTCCGGTATGCCCTTTTCTCGCGTATAGTAATCCCTCTGGTAGGACTGCTTTCTTTCCGCCTCTCTGCCTTTCAGGGCGCAGTGAGGGTGAAGCGAATACCATCTGGAGATACCAATGAAGAGACTCTTTGTGCTGCTCGCGCTTTTGGGGACAACCGCAATGGCAACGGAAAAAACGATCTACGATTTCACTCTCAATTCCATTGACGGCCAGCCAACACCGCTTTCCGCCTTCAAAGGGAAGATCGTGTTGCTGGTGAACGTGGCCAGCCGCTGCGGCTATACGCCACAGTATGCCGCTCTGGAAGCGACCTACGAAAAATACAAGGGCCGGGGCTTCGTAATTGTGGGCATTCCGGCAAACAATTTTGGCGGCCAGGAGCCCGGCTCCAATCAGGAAATCAAGACCTTCTGTACCGCGAAATACCACGTGACCTTTCCCATGATGGCCAAGGTTTCGGTGAAAGGCAGCGACATCACGCCGCTCTATCAGTTCCTTACCGACAAGGCCGCGCATCCCGAAACCGGCGGCGAGATTGGCTGGAATTTCACGAAGTTCCTGGTGGGACCCGACGGAAAAGTGTTGGCGCGGTTTGACTCCAAAGTGGAGCCCGATTCGGCGCAAGTCACTTCTGCGATTGAAAAGGCGCTGGCGGACAATAAACAGTAGGCGGTCGCTCACCTCAAGGTACAAAATCGGCGCGTGCTCCAAGCGACATTCGGTGATGTTGTCAGGGAGTGTTTAGATTAACCCGTGACGATACTTTCCAGGGCGGCCTTGTTCTTGATGATCAGGGTCGAGCCCATCACCTGGAGGAGTTGTTTCCTTCGAAAATCGGCCAGCAGGCGGGTCACGGTCTCCCGGGAAGAACCAATCATCTGCGCGATCTCTTCATGGGTGAGCGTAAGCTTCAGGCGGATCTGCCCTTTTTCTTCCGGATAATTCGCCGCCCATTCCAGGAGGAAACGCGCCAGCTTTTCTCCAGCGGAATGGGAGAGGCCGATGGTACGCATCTCGGCAATGGCCGCGTGGTAGGTTTCGCCAAGTTGTTGTGCAACGCGGAGAGCGGCTTCGCCGTTGTCCTTTAGGAAACCCAGGAAGTCATTCCGTGCGATGAAATTCGACTGTGCCGGTTCCACCACATCCGCTGTGAGCTCGTAACATGTGCCAGTGACAGTGGCCGGTAACCCCAGCACTTCTCCGGGTTCCGAGATACGCAGGATTAACGTTTTTCCGTCCGCGGAAGAGGTCGAGAGCTTCACGCGCCCGCTGCAAAGAATGAAGACGCCCCGCGCCGGTTGGCCTTCCACAAAGAGCGTGGCTCCCTTGGGATAGGAAGCGGAAGAAGTAATTGCAGACAAAGCTTTTACAGTCTGTTCCGGCAGGTTACAAAACAACCGTTCTTCCCGGTGGGGGCAGGAGAGACAGTTTTCGATAATCTCCAAGCCATAAGGGGTGCGCATATTTGTGCCGTCTGGGAGTATACCCCCTTCCAGCTTGGTTACAAACTGAAAGCGATTGGGATTGCGGCGCCAACCAGTAAGCATGAAATCACTCACCTCTGTGACGTTATACCGTGGGGCAGGTAGGGCACGCGTGATAGATGTCACGATATGGCGTGATGTGCGTCACTGTTTTTTCATAACTCTAGTGCAATTTGTACATTGGGGTACTTTCGATGCAGGACAAGCGGAACGTCTTGCAGATCCTCAAGGCAGAGTTCGCCTTCCTTGAAATGGGTGGCTACCGAAGAGGCCCGCGTTATCCCTGGCGTCCTAATTTTGTCTTTGAAGATTCCCCGACATGCATCAATTTTGCGGATCGCGGCCAGCAGCGGCCATGCACGGATTGTCCCCTGATTGAGTTTGTGCCGGAGAATCGCCGCGCCACCCAGTTTCCTTGTCGACACATCCCGCTGACGCAGGTAGGCGAAACGGTCAATTCCTTCTATGAGTGGGGCACCGAGGAGGAGTTGGAGAATGCGGTAAGGGAATGGCTGCTGGAGACGATTAAGGAACTAGAGACTGACAAGAAAGCAGAGGGGCAAGCTGCCTGAGCGCCGCTGGACAAGGCCCGCGACCTTCGTTTTCCACAACCATGCGCTGCGGTTTTCGGGAATGGGCAGGAATCCCGGCCAAGGCGGCGAAGTGTCTTAATACGCTGGACTGCACCCAAGCCTCAATCGAGATAGTGTTTTTCGGAAGTTGCTGCCAGGCGCGCTGCGGCATCCTCTGGAGTGATGTCACGCTGCGGTGTCGCCAAAAGTTCGTAACCGACCATGAATTTCTGGACGGTGGCCGAGCGCAGCAGGGGCGGGAAAAAGTGGAGATGAAAATGCCAAGCAGCCGCATCTCCGCTGCCCGACGGACGCTGGTGCAAACCCATCGAGTAAGGAAACGACGTCTGGAACAGGTTGTCGTACCGAATCGTCTGGCGCTTCAGGACATCACCGAGCAGATTCCTTTCTTCAGAGGTGAGCTGCAGCAGAGACGACACGTGCCTCTTACTAAGGATGAGTGTCTCAAACGGCCACACGGCCCAGAACGGCACGACGGCCAGAAAGCCCTCGTTTTCGCAGACAAGGCGCTCCTTACGTTCCAGTTCCAGGTGGAGATAGTCGCAGAGAAGGCAGCGCTTTTTCTCCGTCTGGTAAGCCGCAAAGGAGTCGAGTTCTTTCTGGGGGAGATTGGGAATGGAAGCGCTGGTCCAGATCTGACAGTGCGGATGCGGATTGCTGGCACCCATGAGCGCGCCGCGGTTCTCGAAAATCTGCACATAGCGGACCCACGAAATGCTTTCGAGTGACACCATCTCCTGCGCCCACACGTCAACCACGGCACGCAATTCTTCCGCAGTCATTCGCGGCAAAGTAAGGTCGTGGCGGGGCGAGAAGCACACCACCCTGCAAATCCCGGCTTCGGGCAGCGCGGTGAGCAGGGGATCCGGTGCAGCGGTGCGGGCGGATTGGACTTCCGGGAGCAGAGCGGGATAATCGTTGTCGAAGGCAAAAGTGTGCTTGTACTGGGGATTGTGCACTCCGCCCGCTCGCGCATTGCCCGGACAAAGATAGCAATCGGGGTCGTATTGCAAGGCGGCAGGTTGGGCGGCCTTCTCGACCTTGCCGAGCCACGGGCGCTGGGTTCGATGAGGGGATACGAGCACCCATTCCCGCGTCAGCGGATTCAACCGGCGGTGAGGTTTCTTCCAGAAGTCGTCCGTCACCATCATGCAAACTCGCGTTTCCACCGCACCATTTTGTTAATTTAAGAAACAACCTAGCGGAGACCACCCGGAACCGGTACCACAGCTTCGGCGCCTTCGGCCGCCTCAAGGCTGTAAATGTCGGGTCTCAGGCCGGTTTGTTTTTGATATTCGCGCCCAACCGCTGCGACGAATGGTTCCACGGCAGCATGTTCAACCAGATTGACGGTGCAACCTCCAAATCCGCCTCCCGTCATCCGCGCTCCCAAAACACCCTTCTGGGAACCGGCAATCTCGACCATGAGATCGAGTTCGCGGCAGCTTACCTCATAGTCATCGCGCAAGCTGGTATGGGAATCGGCCATGAGCTTGGCAATGGTGAGCAAGTCGCCCTTCTCAAACGCGGCAGCCGCATGCAGGACTCGTTCATTCTCCGTCACCACATGGTGGCAGCGTTGATAGGTTTTCCCGGGCAGGAGCTGGCGATGTTGCTCCAACTGCGGCGACGTGACATCCCTGAGGGCGACGATTGCGGGAAATGCAGTTTTCAAAAGGCGAACGCCCTCTTCACATTCGGCGCGCCGGTTGTTGTACGCATTCGCGGCCAGGTTATGTTTGACCATGGTATTGCACACCACCAACGCGGCATCCGCGGGAAGCGGGATGGCTCGTGCGTGCAGCGAACGACAGTCCAGCAGCAGCGCATGCTTAGCCTTGCCGTGGCAACTGATGAATTGGTCCATGATGCCGCAGCGCGCCCCCACAAAGTCGTTCTCCGCCCGCTGGCAAAGCAGCGCCACTTTCGTGCGGTCCAGTTGGATCCCCGCAACGTCCAGAAGAGCCAATGCGGTGGCCACTTCGATCGAGGCGGACGAGCTGAGGCCCGACCCCATGGGGACGTCGCCTGCGATATACAGGTCGCAACCTCTCAGGCGATGGCCAGCCTGCTCCAGCGACCATGCCACACCGACGGGGTAAGCTGCCGAAGGTCTTTTCGCCCACGCAGCGAGGGCATCGAGATCGACTTCGACTAGTTCCGAGTAGTTCTCCGCGTAGATGACGAGCTTGCGATCTCCGCGGGGCACAACGCCTACCCAGCAGGACAGATCGACGGCCGCAGGCAACACGAAACCATCGTTGTAGTCCGTATGTTCGCCAATCAAGTTGACGCGGCCGGGGGCGCGGTAAATTTCCGGCTTTTTGCCGAAATGGGCCGTGAATTTCTGGGCGATTTCACCTGGTGTGTGTGGTCGTGGCTTGGGCATGGTCATTCAAGCTCAATTTTATGTCTAGGTGCATCTTACTGTTACTGCTGCTGCATTCAAAAGCAAAAAAGCCCTGGTGTGCAACAGAAGCACACGCGGGGAGCGAGATTCCTGCGATCCACGACCTGTCCGTCCAAGACTGAGGGCCAACCACATTCAAACAATCGAGTTAGCGAGCGGGCTTCTGTCCGTAGTATGCCGTATTTCCATGCTTGCGGAAGAAATGTTTTTCGTGGAGCGCCTTTTCAATTGGCCGGGCTTTGTGGTTTGCGGCAAGCGTCTGCAATGCCAGCGCGGCAATCTCCTCCACGATGACGGCATTGTGCGCCGCCTCTGCCGGGGTCGCACCCCAGCAGAATGGCGCGTGTCCCGCCACCAGCACACCGGGCGTGTGCAGCGGATCGCGCTTTCCGATGCACCGCACAATCGCCAGCCCTGTGCTGAGTTCATAATCCTTGCGAATCTCCGCGGGCTTCATGGGTTTCGTCACCGGAATTGGGCCGTGAAAATAGTCGGCGTGCGTCGTGCCAAAGCACGGAATTGCCCGCCGCGCTTGCGCCCAGGAAGTTGCTGCGCGCGAATGAGTGTGGGCCACACCTCCAATGGCGGGAAACGCCTTGTACAGCACCAAGTGGGTGGGCAAATCGGAGGACGGCCGGAGGGTTCCCTCCACAGTATTCCCCTGTAGATCCACCACGACGAGATCTTCCGCCTTCATCGTTTCATAAGGAACGCCGCTCGGTTTGATTACGACCAATCCCTGCTCGCGCGAAATCCCGCTCGCATTTCCGAAGGTATACAGCACCAGCCCCCGGCGCACTAGTTCAAGATTGGCTTCCAACACCTCTTCGCGTAGTTTCTGCAAACTCATGCGTTTCCTCGTGCTGCAGCGGCGATATGCCGCAAGCTCGGCAGAATGCGCCCGACGGCGACTGCGGCGCTATCGTCTTTCCCGAATCCAAAATACAACTCGCGATAAAGCCCGTACAGCTGTTCGTACACCCTGGCTGCTTTCGCGTCCGGCTCGACGACGCGGTACTTGGGACAGAGGGCTTCCTGCGCCTTCTCAATCGCGGGAAACGCGCCCGCGGCGAGCGCGGCAAAGATGGCCGAACCGAGGCTGGTCACATCGGATTGCGGTATCAGCACCGGCTTATTCAAGACGTTGGCGTACACGCGGTTCAGCACTTGATTCTTTTGCGGAATTCCACCCGCATTGATGACGCGACGGATGGGCACACCGTAGTGTTCCATGCGTTCGAGAATAACGCGGGTGTGAAAGGCAGTGCCCTCAATCGCGGCAAAGAGTTCGTCCTGGGCCGAATGGGTCAGGTTCCAGCCGAACGTCACACCGCCGAGCTCCGGATTCACCAGGACCGTGCGGTCGCCGTTGTCCCAGGTGAGGCGTAGCAAACCAGTCTGGCCTGGCCGGAAATCTTCGAGTCCCTGGGAAAGCTCGGAGACGGACTTTACGGCGCGCCGGGCAATGGCGTCGAAAATATCACCCGTGGCCGAGAGCCCCGCCTCGACGCCGGTCTTTTGGGGATGCACCGAACCAGGGACAACGCCGCACACTCCGGGTATGAGCCGCGTATCGTCGCTCATGGCGATGATGCAAGTGGAAGTGCCCACGACGTTTACAACGTCGCCGGTGCGCGCGCCCGCGCCAATAGCATCCCAGTGGGCGTCGAATGCCCCGACCGGAATGGGGATGCCTGCCTGCAAGCCCAGTTTTCGGGCCCATTCCGCGCTGAGCCCCCCAGCGAGCTTGTCGCTGGTCTCGTAGCGACCGTTCAACTTGGCGCGCACGCCCTTCAACACAGGGTCCACTGCCACGAGGAATTCTTCCGGCGGCAATCCCCCCCACGAAGCGTTCCACATCCACTTGTGGCCCATGGCGCAGACCGATCGCGGCGCCGCGGCCACATCGGAAATTCCACAGAGAACCGCTGCCACCATATCGCAATGCTCGAAGGCGCTGACGAATTTCCCACGCTTTTCGGGATTGTGGCGCAGCCAGTGCAGGAGTTTAGAAAAGCCCCACTCGGAAGAGCACGTTCCGCCGCACCAGTTGATGGCCGCGAGGCCGGTGCGGTGCGCCGTCTCCGTGATTAGCGCAGCCTCACGCCAGCCCCGGTGATCGCACCAAAGGTAATATTCGGTGAGGGGCGCGAGTTTATCTCCAACGGGAATGACGCTGGAGCCGGTGGTATCGATTGCCAGCGCGGCAACCTGGCTGCCTGGAACATTCGCCGCCGCCAGGGCGCGCCGCACCGCTTCGGCCAGCGCGCGCATGTGATCTTCGTGGCTCTGCGTCGCGTAATCGGGATCTTCCTTCTTGCGATGCAGAGGATACTCCGCGGTTCCGGAGCCGAGGCGTCCTTTTGCCGTATCTACCAGGGTGACACGCACGCTGAGCGTGCCAAAATCCACTCCCGCCACAACTGCCATGTGTGCGCTTCTCTTTTCGTGTCGGCTTCGTTGTTACGGCTGGTGAGCGTACATGTCCCAGCCGAAATAGCGAATGGCGGCCTCGTGCACCATCGGCGCAACACTGGAAAAATTCGCCGCGACGTGGTGCTCGAAGCCGTTCTCGCAAATATAGTGCAACAGCTTTTGTAATCCCGGAATCTCCACGACACCCGCACCGCCGAAGGTTTCCAGGGGATCGTCCGTAAAACGTCCGCTGCCGGAATAGCCGCGGATTTTGCCGTTTACGTCATCGGTCGAGAACCGC
>Ga0181521_10000103_pt1 | contig 96624 bp, 67 predicted proteins | sample PEATcosm2014_Bin_32_FD_119764 | JGI IMG/M metagenome (GOLD analysis project Ga0181521, IMG submission 119764) | Peatland microbial communities from MTU Mesocosm Facility, Houghton, MI, USA - PEATcosm2014_Bin02_60_metaG | ecosystem: Environmental > Terrestrial > Soil > Wetlands > Peat | place... | reverse complement strand
GAAAATCGAGAGTTGCACCTGGCTCATTCAATCGGGAAAGGAAACGCCGCGGGGCGTCGCCATGGCTTACACGAATCGCGGCATGGCGTATGGAGGCGACAACAAGCAGAAAAAAATGGACGATTTGAACCAGGCCGTGAAGGTGGACCCAACCAGCGCCAATGCGTGGGCTCAGTTGTGTTCGGCTCAGAACTGGGTGAGCGAAGAGGCGCAGCTCGCGATTCAGTCTTGTTCGAAGTCCATTGAACTGGATCCACATTCGGCCGAGGGATGGACGTATCGCGGGGATATCCATCTCAAAGCGAAGGACTACGACCTTGCCATTGAGGATTACGATCAGGCGATCTTGCTGGCCCCTGATTGGATGTGGCCGCTGGATAATCGCGGCGAGGCGTATCTGCGCGAGAGCAAATTTGACCTGGCGATTGCGGACTTCAATGCCGTGATCCGCGTCAGTCCGGACTACGCGATGGGATTCCTGGATCGCGGCATCGCGGAGATGAGGAAGAACGATTTGGATGCGGCGTTAGCTGACTTTCAGACTGGAGTCAGGGTTGATCCGAAGTGCGGGTCGTGCCTCTTTGGGCAGGGATTGGTGAAGAGGGCTAAGGGCGATACCGCGGGAGGCAACGCTGATATTGCCAGGGCCAAGGCGATGTCACCTAAAGCTGCCGACGACTTTGTAGTAGATGGGATCCCTGTGCCCTGAGACTGTGAATAGACAGGCCTGCGCTTTTCCAAACTTAGTCTTTGCAGTCGCTGCTCGCTTTTACTTGACCTTGGGGCCAGCGGGCGCGGCGGCGCGGGAGGCGGCCGGCGCGGCCAGCGAGGCGATGGTGGCGCGGGAGAGAACTTCCATCATGGCCTGCTGCGCCTCAATCCAGACCGGGTGCGCGGGACAGTGCGCCTTGCGGGGGCAAGACCGGCCGGGGGTGAGGCAAAGGTTGAGACAGATCGCGCCGTCGACGGCCTCGATCACCTCGCGCATGGATGCCGTGGCGCCGCGCGGCGAAATGTGAAAACCGCCCATCTGACCGCGGCGCGATGAGATGAGCCCGGCATGCGCGAGGGATTGCAGCACTTTGGAGAGAAAGCTTTCCGGCGCGCCCGTGGCGTGCGCCAGATCGGGAAGCGAAATCCGCCCGTCGCCTTTGAGGGCGGTGAGCTGAATCATCACGCGCACGCCGTAATCCGCGGCGCGCGTCAGTTGCATGGACGAATTCGGTCTCTTCATCGCGTCATCCTACCGAACGATTCTCTGGAGCGCACGAACGCCGCTCGATGCGAGAGGGACGGCCGTGCTTTGGGGCCCTGGGGCCAGTGCTGCCAACGGGGAGCCTAATTGAATTCGTCACAATCTGATGTGTTATTGATCACAGACCACGGGCTGCCGCGGGCGATAACGTTGCTCCTTCCAAATGAAATTGGAGAAAAACAGTCCAGAATGTGCCGCGCTTGCCCTGCCGCCGTTTTACCCTGCCGTTTTAGCTGGGCAGGGAAGAACGGCGCGGGTATTGGCGCGTGGATTTGCGGTAGCTCGCAGCGATGATTCAGCACCAGTTTTGAGAGTGAAAGGAATTTTCAGACCGTCATGAATCCTTATCCCGCAGTGGATCCCATTCCTTTGCCGGCTCCCGTATGGCTGATGAAGCTGCTGCACGTGGTCACGCTGTCGCTGCATTTCGTGGCTGTGGAGATGCTGCTGGGCGGGCTGCTGCTGGCGATTCTGCTCAGCCTGTTCCGCTCGTCAGCGAACGCCCACACGACCGCCCGTGCGCTGGCGAAGCGGCTGACCATTGTGATGACGTATGTGATCAACCTGGGTGTGCCGCCGCTCTTGTTTGCGCAGGTGCTTTACGGGCGCGCGCTTTACACCAGCAGCGTGCTGATCGGCGTTTACTGGATCGCGATTATCCCGACGCTAATACTGGTCTACTGGCTGCTTTACCGGTTCTCGGCGCGGCTCGACCAGGGCAAATCGGCCTGGTGGGTGGGCCTGATTGCGTGGCTGCTGGCGGGCGGCGTAGCGCGGACGCTCACAACCAATATGACGCTGATGCTGCGGCCTGAGGCCTGGCACGGAATGTACGCAGCGTCGGCCCTGGGCGCGCTTTTGCCCACGGGCGATCCCACGCTGACGCCGCGCTGGCTGCTGATGATGGCGGGCGGGCTGTTCATCAGCGGATTGTGGCTGGTTTATCTGGCAGGGCGCAGTACATTTACCGCGGAGGAAAAAAAGTTCGTCGCCGGGCTCGGTGGCAAGGTTGCCGCCGGCTTCGGGATTGTCTATCTGGCCGCGGGATTGTGGGCAGCGAGCGTGCAGCCTGACGTGGTGAAGGCGGGACTTGCCGGTCACTCCATCTATCCGGCGTACAAGTTTGCCGGCTTTGCCGGGTACGGCTGGATCGCCCTGGTGGTGGTGGCCGTGCTGGTGGGCGCGATCGCGGGATTCGGCAAGATCACTGCCGGCTGGCTGAGCTGGACAGCCGTTCTCGCCGCGGTGCTGGTTGAGATCATGCTGACGGTATATCGCGATGGCGTGCGCGACGTAACGCTTCTATCGAAAGGCTACGACGTTTGGGACCGGGCTGTGGCGACCAACTGGGGCGTGGTGGGATTGTTCCTCCTGCTCTTTGTGGCCGGACTGGGTGTGATTGGATGGCTCGTGTCCGTTGTGGCGCGCGCACATAAAACCATGGAGGGCGCGGCGTAACCGCGAAGTGATTGCGATGAGTGAGACTGCGATTTCACCGATTATCGTTCCCGAGCATGTGGAAAACGGCGATACCAAAACGCGGCGTTTCTTTCTAGCCGCTGCGAGCGTGGCGGGCATTGGCTACGCTGCCGCGCTGGCCTATCCCGTCTACCGTTACCTCGCGAGTCCAAGCGAGATGGCGCTGAGCGCCTCAGCCGTGACCGAGGTGACCCTGAAAGATGCGCAGAAGCTGCCGGCAGGATCGGTACTGATGTTCAAATTCGGCACGGCGCCAGCCATGCTAATTCACCACGCGGACAACACCTGGGTGGCGCTGACCGCGGTTTGCACGCATCTGGGCTGCACGGTGCAATACGAGCCGCAGATGGACCGCATTCACTGTGCGTGCCACGGCGGCGTCTATAGCGCCTACACCGGCGCCAACGTGAGTGGGCCACCGCCCAAGCCGCTCAAGCTTTTCAAGGTCGCTGTCAACGATACGGGAGTCGAGGTATCGCGAGGATAATGGATGCGGACTCGATGGCGTGACGGCCGCAGCGTCCTAATTCTCGCAGCATAAGGAGCTTTCATGGGAATCCTCGATCTCTTCAGCCTCAAGGGCAAGAACGCACTGGTCACCGGTTCCGGGCAGGGCCTGGGAGCCGGCATGGCGATCGCCTTCGCGCAGGCCGGCGCCAACGTAACGCTGCACAACTACGACAAAGTTCTGGATTCGACCGTCGAGGAAGTGGAGAAGACGGGCGTCCGCTACATCACGCGGTCGGGCGACGTGTGCGATGAAGCCGTTCGCAAGATGCTGGTGGACGACACGGTGAAGGAGTTCGGCTCGATCGACATCCTGGTGAACAACGCGGGAACCATCAGGCGCGCTCCGGCTGCCGAGCACTCAGAAGAGTTCTGGAACACGGTGATCGACACGAATTTGAATTCGGTGTGGTTCCTGAGCCAATACGCTGGCCGCCTGATGCTCAAGCAGGGGCACGGTAAGATCATCAACACCGCTTCGCTGCTGTCGTTTCAGGGCGGTATTACGGTGCCCGGATATGCCGCGGCCAAGGGCGGCGTGGCGCAGTTGACCAAGGCGCTGGCCAATGAGTGGGCCGACAAAGGCATCAACGTGAATGCCATCGCTCCCGGCTACATGGCGACGGACAACACCACGGCGTTGCGCGCCGATGCAGCGCGTTCGGCCGCCATCCTGAGCAGAATTCCCATGGGTCGCTGGGGCCTGCCTTCGGATCTGGCGGGTACGGCAGTGTTTCTGGCCTCGGAGGCGAGCAATTACGTGCAGGGCCACGTGCTGGTGGTGGACGGCGGATGGCTTTGCCGGTGAAAGAAGCCGTGGTCCGTGAACCGTGGGCCGTGAACCGTGGACAGCGGCGCTGGCGATGTGATGGTTTTGGGGGCTGTTCGGATGATTACAACACAGAGTCACAAGTCAGTTCAGTCGTTTCGTGATCTCGAAATCTGGCAGCGGTCGATGGAATTGACGGCCATGGTTTACCGCCTGACGAAGCAATTCCCGCGCGAAGAAATCTTCGGGATAACTGGACAGTTGCGTCGGGCGGCAGTTTCCATTCCGAGCAATATCGCAGAGGGTCAAGGGCGTCTCAATACTCGGGAGTTCCGGCAATCTCTTGGCGTTGCGCGAGGATCAAATTGCGAGTTGCAGACGCAATTGGAAATTGCCCGAGCGCTTGGCTACGGAGATCAAAAACTGCTGGATGAGGCGACGGTCCTCTCGCACCGAATTGGCCAAATGCTTTTCAAGCTGCTATCGATTTTGAATTCCAAACTGACCGATCGATGACCACGGTTCACGGTTCACGAACTACAGGGAGCGGATTGCGCAGGGACAAAAACCTATGACGACAAAAATGATCGCGAGCAGTGTTTACGACTGGATGGATGAGCGGCTGGGCCTTTCGGAGCTGGCCGCATTCGCGCGCAAGAAGACCGTCCCTGTGCATGCGCAATCCTTCTGGTATTACTGGGGCGGCATCACACTGTTCCTGTTCATGCTGCAGTGTTTCACGGGCGTGTTGCTGCTTGTGTACTACCGGCCGGGCGTGGAGGCTTACGAATCGGTCCGGCAGATCACGTTTGTGATGCACTTCGGCTGGCTGATCCGCTCGGCGCACGCATGGGCGGCCAACCTGATGCTGTTCGCCATTCTCGTCCACATGTTCTCAGTCTTCTTTATGAAGGCCTACCGCCAGCCGCGCGAGCTGGGCTGGATTTCGGGGATGGTGCTGCTGGGGCTGGCGGCGTGTTTCGGCTTCTCCGGCTACCTGCTGCCCATGGATGAGTTAAGCTACTTCGCCACCAAGGTTGGTTTGCAGATTCCGGTGGCGATTCCCTGGATCGGTCCGGCGATCGCCAACATGCTGCGCGGCGGCCCGGACGTAACGGAATTTACCGTGCAGCGGTTCTTCGCGCTGCACGTGGTGGTGCTCCCTGCATTGTTTATTCCCCTGCTTGCGTTTCATCTTTGGCTGGTGCAGCGCTACGGCAACGCCGTGCCTGAGAGCGAAGAGGGCAAGCCCGCCTCGCAGCGCAAATCCATGCCGTTCATGCCGAACTTTCTGCGCAAGGACATCGCGATGTGGATCATTTCGCTCAACGTCCTGGCGCTGCTGGCTTCGGTGTTTCCGTGGGCGCTGGGCAAACAATACGATGCGCTGGCGCCGGCGCCGATGGGCATTCATCCCGAGTGGTACTTCATGAGTCCCTTCGAGATGCTGAAGATGCTGGGCGCAGTGCTGCCCGGCGAGGCGGGCGAGATTGCGGGCCTGCTGCTGTTCACGCTGGGCATCGTGCTCTGGATTCTGATTCCGTTTTACGACAAGAACAAGGAATCGGGACGGCGCGCGCGGCTTGCGCACTACTTTGGATTGCTGGCGGTGTTTGCGCTTTTGGCCACTACTGTCATCGGTTATTGGACGATTCGGTGAGCACGTGGATCGTGATTCGTGGTTCGTGATTCGTGAACCGTGCAGGTACACGCTGGCAAATAGGACTTTAGGAGCACTAAGCGGATGAATATGACGCAGAATCGTAAGCCGGTACGATCCTTCCGTGATCTCGAGGTTTGGGAACGATCGATGGAGCTGACCGTGATCGTCTACCGCCTGACTCAGAAATTCCCGCGCGAGGAGATGTTCGGCATCACTTCACAACTTCGACGTGCCGCAATTTCGATTGCAAGTAATATTGCGGAGGGTCAGGGGCGCCTAAACACTCGTGAATTCAGGCAATACCTCGGCATCGCTCGCGGATCGAACTACGAGCTGCAAACACAAATGGAAATCGCCCACTCGCTAGGTTTCGGAGATCAAACATTGCTCGATCAAGCGGAGCGCATTTCGGTTGGTATTGGCCAAATGCTGTCCAAGCTGCTTTCGACTTTGAAAGCAAAGCTGGCTGATCGCTGATCGTTTTGGCAGTTCACGAACCACGATCCACGAATCACGGTTCACTGGAGTACGCAATGAATTACCCCTTTTGGGACATTCCTTATCTCGGCTCGGGCTGGGTGATTGGCATCATCGCCATCTTCCATGTCATGATTTCGCAGTTTGCCGTGGGCGGCGGACTCTACCTGCCGTTGGCGGAGCGCAAGGCGCTGCGCGAGGCGCGAAACGATTGGCTCAAGGAACTGGTGGGCTACTCCAAGTTTTTCCTCGTCCTCACTGGCGTCTTTGGCACCATCTCAGGCGTGGGCATCTGGTTTGCCATCGGATTGACGCACCCTGAAGCCACCAGCACGTTGATTCACAACTTCGTCTTCGGCTGGGCCATCGAGTGGGTGTTCTTCATCGTCGAGCTGAGCACGGCGGCTGTCTATTACTACACATGGAACAAGATCGACGCGAAGCTTCACCTGGCGGTGGGCTGGGTTTACGCAGGCGCGTCGGTGTGCACGCTGATCATCATCAACGGCATTCTCACCTTTATGCTTACGCCGGGCGACACGTGGCTTGGTGTGGCCGGCACGGGGCACGAGGCCAGTAAATTCTGGAACGCGTTCTTCAATCCGACATACTGGCCGAGCCTGCTGCTGCGCTGCTGTGTGTGCGCCTCGCTGGCCGGCATCTGGGCTCTGATCAGCGCCAGCCGCATCGACGGAACAAAACAGGCCGCACTCAAGGCCTCGCTGGTGAAGTGGAGCGTGAAGTGGCTGGTGCCTTCGTTCGTCGCCATGCCGTTTCTGTTTGGCTGGTATCTGTTGATGGTTCCCGAATCGCAACGCGCGCTGCTCACACTGGGCATCGACACCATGGGCACCGGAACCTTCTCCATCGTCACGCGCATGGCGCTGCTGATCGTGATGGCTTCGGCGACGATCATCGTCGCGGCGTACTATCTGGCCTACCGCAATCCCGTGGACTTCAATCCTGCGCACGCGGTGGCCATCCTGCTGCTGGCGTTGATGGCGACGGCCGCAGGTGAATATTCGCGCGAGATGCTGCGCAAGCCGTTTGTGATTGGGCGCTGGATGTATTCGAACGGAGTGCGTGTGCCTTACGCGCTCAAGATCGATCAAGCGGGCTATCTGGTTCACTCGAACTGGGTCTACGACACGAACTCCAGTTATTCGCGCGGCGAGGCAATCTTCCGCGGCGAATGCGGATCATGCCACACGCTGAACGGCTACCGGCCGCTGGTAACGTTGCTCTCTGGCCGGGACCGTGCCAACATCGAGAGCTTCATCACCATGCTGCACGAGTACAAGGCCGATTCGCCGTACCACCACTTCATGCCTCCCATGGTGGGCACCAGGCAGGATGTCGAAGACCTGACCGGCTTCCTGAACGCGCACGTGAACCCGCCGGCCGCGAGCGGGTGGAAGCCGGTGCAGACGGCGCAGAAGTAGAGCGGAGTTAGCAAGTCGGCAAGTCTGCGGGGATCGGGGGGCTCTCATGACGGTCACGCATAAGTTCATCGTGATCGGTCTTTTGTTCCTGGCGACGCTGACGACAGGTTTCTGGCGGGGCCATACGGGACAGGCGGCGTTACCGGGCATCCATAAGCTTCTGGCTCTCACGTGGGTCGTCTATTCCTGCATTGTGATTTACCACGCGGGAAGACCGGTGGGATGGAGAGCCGCCTTGATCGCGGCGGTCGCCGTCCTGGCGCTATCGATGGCGGCGTTGATCGCAACCGGCTCCTTGCTCACTATGCCGCAGCACGTGAACGCCGCAACCCTCAACGCACACCGCATGGCAACCGCGCTGGCCGCGATCGCTGGAGGCGTGGCTGCGCGCCTGCTTCTGCTGCACGGGCCTTGATGCCGCCGGTTACAACTGATTGGGCTCCCTTTCTTGCCAGCAGCGCAGCGGTCGACTATAAGTAAGGGGCCGACGGAAATCGCATGCCGGCGCAGGGCCAAATACCAATCAAGGGACAATAATCATGAACCGCAGAGAACTTTTTGCCGCTCTCGCCGCGACAGCCGTTGCCGGCGACGCCTTGGCGCATGCCCAACCTACAACCGTGATGGGCTCACACGTCTTCGACTGGAACTCGCTTACTGACGTGCCGAACGAACATGGGTCGACGCGGACCGTGTGCTCGACGCCAACAGCGACGCTTGAAAATCTCGAGATTCATGTCTCGACGCTGAAACCCGGCATGTCGCCACACCCGCCGCACAAGCATCCCAACGAGGAGCTGATCATCATTCGCCAGGGCACGGTGGAGACGCTCTCGAACGGCACATGGATCCGCGTGGGCCCGGGCTCGATCATCTTTAACGGATCGAACCAGCTGCACGGATTCAGGAACGTGGGAACCGAGCCGGCGATTTATCACGTGGTCAACGTCAAGACCGCGGCCACGCCGGCGGCGTAAAAAACAGCGAGTCGGCGGGTCAGCGAGTTAGCGATCCAAACCCAGCCGGTGCGCTACTTCTTGCGGAAGCGCGCGGCCAGGCCTTCGGCGTTGCGCGCCAGAACGCCCACGTCGCTGCCCACTGCAATGAAGTTGTATCCCGCCTCAAAGAGCGCCTCTGCGTCGTCGGCATTGCCGGTGAGGATGCCCGCGGATTTGCCTCTGGCGCGGATGCGCTTGGCCGCGTCGGCAATGGCGGCCTGGACTTCAGAATCTTTAGGGTTGCCGAGATGGCCGAAGGCCGCGGCCAGATCGCTGGGTCCGATGAAGATGCCGTCGACGCCTTCGACAGCGGCCACGGCCTCGATCTCCTTGAGCGCGATTTTGGTTTCGAGCTGCAGCAGGACGCAGGTATCGAGATGCGCGTTGCGGTGATAGCCCTGAATGCGGCCGTAGTCGTTGGCACGGGGCGCAACGGCAACGCCACGAATGCCGAGCGGCGGATAGCGCGTGGCAGCGACGGCCTTGCGCGCTTCATCGGCACTCTGCACGAAGGGAATGAGCAGGGAACGCGCGCCCACGTCGAGCGCCCGCTTGATGATGACGGGCTCGTTCCAGGGCACGCGGAAAACGGGCTCAGCCGTGCCGCCGCGCATGGCCTGCAGCTGCGGCAGCAGCGTGGTGATGTCGTTGGGCGCGTGCTCGCCGTCGATGACGATCCAATCAAACCCTGCGCCGGCTAAAATTTCGGCCGATACGGGGCTGGCCATGCTGCACCACAGGCCGACTTGCCGTTCGCAGCGGCTGAGCGCCTGCTTGAATGCATTGCGGGGGATGTTTCCGGGCCATTCGGGCATGGGTTCTCTCTCCTTTGGCGATTGTAAGCGCGGTGGCTGCGGGCGCGGGCGCCCGTACGACGGCCGGTCGGGAGACCGGCGCTACGACGCCGTCGGATTGTTGAAATCGAGACGCTTAATCTCGCCGACGATGGGACCGTAGCTGACGATGGCGCAGAAGGCGATAAAGCCGACAAAGATAAGTGCGCCGTTGTAGGAATGCGTCTTCTCGACGATGTAGCCGATAATGAGCGGCGTGGTGATGCCGGCCATGTTGCCGAAGAGGTTGAAGAGCGCGCCGTTCATGCCCACCATGCCTTTGGGCGAGGTGTCGGAGACGACGGTCCAGCCCAGCGCGCCGATCCCTTTGCCAAAAAACGAAATCGACATGAAGAGAATCATGAGACCCTGTGAGGACGCGTAATTGCAGGCGATGATCACCATGGAAAGCGCCATGCCGGCCATGATGGGCAATTTGCGCGCGAAGCTGAGCGAATGGCCGCGGCGCAGCAAACGGTCAGAGAAGATGCCGCCGAGAATGCCGCCGATGCCGCCGCACAGGCCGGGCACGGCCGCGGCAAAGCCCACCTTGAGTACCGACATGTGGCGCGCCTGCGAGAGATAAAGTGGGAACCACGTGAGAAAAAACCAGGTGAGCGTAGTGATGCAGTACTGGCCGATGTAAACGCCCACCAGCATGCGATAGCTGAGGAGCTTCTTCACCGTGGCCCAGGTGAGGGTGTTTTTCTTCACGCCCGCGGCGGAGTCGGTATTGACAAGGCCGCCACCGCGCTCGATGAATGCGATTTCGGACTGCGAGATGCGCGGATGTTCCTTGACGCCAAAGATGTTCGTGAACCAGACCACGGCAAGTACGAGGCCCAGTGCGCCCAGGAACCAAAAGCAGGCGCGCCAGCCGGACACATGAATGAGCCATCCAAAGATGGGCGCAAAGATGGGCAGCGCGAAATATTGCGCGGAGTTGAAGATGGCCGAGGCGCGGCCACGCTCCGAGGTGGGAAACCAGGAGGCGACAATGCGTCCGTTGCCCGGAAAGACGGGCGATTGGAACAGGCCGGAGAACACGCGGAGAATGAAGATCGCGGTGAACGCGGCGCTGGCGGCGAAGTAGCCGGCGAAGGCGGTGAGAAAGGCGCACACCGACCAGCCAATGATGGCGATGCCGTAGACGCGCTTCGATCCGAAGCGGTCGAGCAGGCCGCCCGAGGGCAGCTGGCCCAGCGCATAGGCCCATCCGAAGGCGAAGAGCAGATAGCTCATGCGCTGCGCTGTCAGGTCCATTTCTTTGGGCATCACCGAGACGGCCTGCGAGAGTACTGAGCGGTCAGCAAAGCTGAAGCAGCTTACGACAAAAAGTATGGTGATGATGAGGTAGCGAACGCGCGTTTGCCGCTCTGCTGTCAAGCTGAATCCTTTCGAGACCGATGCTTCGGTTTCACGGTACCATGCGGGGCCGCGGCTCAGGCTGTCTCGTACACCGATTGAATGAGGCCGCGAATGTAGCCGTAGCAATAGGCGAAGGACTGTAGGTCATGGGGATCGGCATTATCGGCAGCCAGAGGCACGTGGTCGGGCATGAGCATGTAGGAGTAGCCGATCTCCTTATAGACTCGGATGGCTTTCACGAAATCGACATCACCCTCGTCGGGATACACCTCGATGAAGTCGTTGCGATGGCCGCGAATGTTGCGGAAGTGGACGTTGAAGATTTTCTTGCGCGTACCGAAGTAGCGGATCACGTCGAAGATTTCGACACCGGGATTTTCGAGGTCCTCGGAGATGGTTCCCTGGCAGAAGTTGAGGCCGTGATAAGGGCTCTCCTGGATGGTGATGAATCTCTTGAGGCCGTCGACGGTGCCGAGCACGCGATGCACGCCCTGGTAGCCCTCGGGCGGCACGCCGGGGTCCTGCGGATGGCAGGCCATGCGGATTTTGTTCTCGTTGGCCACGGGAATCACGCGATCGAGAAAGTAGGTGATGCGCTCCCAGAAGGCATCGGCGCTGACCACGCCGGCTTTGGTGAGCGGGGTTTCGGGATGCGCTTCGGCGAGCTTCCATTGGGAGTAGAGTGCGTCGCCGCGGCCGGGCACGCGGCCGGTGCGCAGCACGCCGAGAATGCTCATGTCGTACTTGATGGTAGGAATGCCGGCCTGCGCGCAGTTGCGGATAAAGATTTGCAACTGCTCGATGTCGCGATCGCGCTCAGGGCTTTGCGCGAGCATGATGGCGGGATGCTTTTCGCGATCGATGTAGCTGGATGTGATAAATGGCGGCGCGGTGCAATCGATGCTGATGCCGTACTTCGCGGCCATCTCGGTCATGCGTTTGAGCTCGTCCACCGTGGCGTAGAGGCGGCCGCCGTCGATCTGCGGGTAGCCGCAGATATTGCGCACGCCGTAACGCGCCAGGTATTTGAGGTGCGTGTCGTTGGTGGGCGCGGTTTGGTCGCCGAGCTTCATGCGCTCCGGTTGCGCTGTGGTCACAGAATTTGCCGGCGCGATGCCGGTTGAGGCCAGGACTCCGGCTGCACCGCTTGATACGAGGAATTGTCTGCGATTCATGGATGGTTTTTCCTTTGGCGTCGTCTTCAACCTTGTATGCGAACGGGGATGGGTCTGTAAAGTGGAGTGGTGCGGGTGGAATGGTCGCGGGCACGTGCGGGCGGGGACGCCCGCACTACAGCCGGCCGGGAGGCCGGCGCTACATTGTGCTGGAGCGTCACGCGATAAGGATGTGCCGTAGCTGAAGCGCAGGGAAATCGAAATGAACGCCAAGAGCGAGAATCCGATGAGCAAATCGCCGCGGGTTACGGCCATGCGGGTTGTGCCCGTGGCCGGCCGGGACAGCATGCTGCTCAACCTGAGCGGCGCGCACGGGCCGTACTTCACGCGCAATTTGGTTTTGCTCACCGACGAAGCGGGAAAAACGGGCGTCGGCGAGGTTCCGGGCGGAGAAAAGATTCGCCGCGTGCTGGAAGAGTCCGCGCCGCTGGTGGTGGGACGCGAGAGTCGCGACTTCAACACAGTTCTCAACGCGGTGCAGGAGCGGTTCGGCGATCGTGACGCGGGGGGGCGCGGGCAGCAGACCTTCGATTTGCGCGTGACCATTCATGCCATGATGGCGATTGAGTCGGCGCTGCTCGATTTGCTCGGCCAGTTTCAGGGAGTTCCGGTGGCGGCTTTGCTTGGGGAGGGCCGGCAGCGCACGAGCGTGCCGGTGCTGGGCTATCTGTTCTTTGTTGGCGACAGCGGGAAGACGAATCTCGATTACCGGCGGGCAGGCGAAAGCGCGAGCGGCTGGTTCCGGCTGCGCGACGAAGAGGCACTGACGCCTGACGCGATCGTCAAGCTGGCCGAGGCGGCAAAGGCGCAGTACGGTTTCGGCGACTTTAAATTGAAAGGCGGCGTGCTTGCGGGCGCGGAGGAGATGCGGGCTGTGGAAGCATTGCATGAGCGGTTTCCCGAAGCACGCATCACGCTCGACCCGAACGGCGCATGGGGCCTGCAGGAAGCGATTGCGCTTTGCCAGGGCAAGCAGGAAGTCCTGGCGTATGCCGAAGACCCATGCGGCGCGGAGGGGAGATTCTCAGGGCGCGAGATCATGGCGGAGTTCCGCGAGGCGACCGGACTGCCCACTGCAACCAACATGGTTGCAACCGACTGGCGCGAGTTGCACCACGCGATTGCGTTGCACGCTGTCGACATTCCCCTGGCCGATCCGCACTTCTGGACCATGCAGGGAGCGGTGCGCGTGGCCGAAATCTGCCGCGACAACGGGCTTACATGGGGATCGCATTCCAATAATCATTTCGATATCTCGCTGGCGATGGTGACACATGTGGCCGCGGCGGCCGTGGGCGCAATTACCGCGATCGACACGCACTGGATCTGGCAGGATGGACAGCATCTGACGCGCAATCCGCTCCAGATCAAGAACGGCGCGATTGCTGTGCCGGAGCGGCCAGGGCTGGGCGTCGATCTGGACCTCGATGCAATCGAGCGCGCGCATGAGCTCTACCAGGCGAGAGGGCTGGGCGCGCGCGACGATGCCATGGCGATGCAGTTTCTGATTCCGGGGTGGAAGTTCGATGCGAAGCGGCCTAGTTTAGTGCGACAGTGAACGGTGGATCGTGGTTCGTGGCTCGTGATTCGTGGACAGTGAACATTGGACTTCGGAGCTAGCATAGTTTCATGACCTCAACTGCCGAACCCCGTTTGATTCGCGCACATGCCAAGGACAATGTTGCAGTTGCCGTGAATGAGGGGGGATTGCCCGCGGGCGCCAAATTGGCCTCGGGGCTGGAGTTGCGCGAAGCGATTCCGGAGGCGCACAAAGTCGCGCTGGCCGATCTCGCGCTAGGTGACGCGATTGTGCGCTACGGCGTGACGATTGGCTATGCCAACCGGGCAATTGTGCGCGGCAGTTGGGTCCATGAGGGATTGATGACACCGCCGCAGGCGCCGCCGCTTGGCGATTGCCCACTGGCCACAGCGACGCCCGAGCCGCTCGCCCCGCTCGAGGGATACGCGTTCGAGGGCTATCGCAATCCTGATGGGTCGGTGGGAACAAAAAACATTCTCGGCATCAGCACCACGGTGCAATGCGTGGCGCCGACTGTGGAGCATGCGGTGCGGCGCATCAAGGCGGAGATTCTGCCGCGCTACCGCCAAGTGGACGACGTGGTCGCCATCACGCATCCTTACGGCTGCGGCGTAGCCATCGATGCGCCGGGTGCGGCGATTCCCATTCGCACGCTGCGCAACCTGGCGCTGCACCCAAACTTCGGCGGCGAAGTGATGGTGGTGAGCCTGGGCTGCGAAAAATTGCAGCCAGTGCGCCTCATGTCCGCAAAAGATTTGCCTGTGCTCGAGGAACCCTCCGTCGCCGTGCTTCAGGACGCGACGAAAGGCTTCGGCGAGATGGTTGCCACGATCATGGCGATGGCCGAGAAGAAACTGGCGAAACTGAATCAAAGGCGGCGCATGACTTGCCCGGCTGCGGACCTGGTGGTCGGTTTGCAGTGCGGCGGATCGGATGCGATGTCGGGCGTAACGGCGAATCCCGCGGTAGGGTTCGCAGCGGACCTGCTGGTTCGCGCCGGGGCGACGGTGATGTTTTCCGAAGTTACAGAGGTGCGCGACGCGGCGCATCTGCTCACAGCGCGTGCCGCCACGGCGGAGATTGCGCGTGAATTTGTGCGCGAGATGGCGTGGTACGACGAGTATCTGCGGCAGGGCGGGGCGGACCGCGCGGCGAATCCCACACCCGGCAACAAACAGGGCGGTCTGGCCAACATAGTTGAGAAGGCGATGGGGTCGATTGCCAAGGCGGGCTCAACGGCGCTGATGGGCGTGACCGGGCCAGGCGAGCGGGTGACGCACAAGGGGTTGATTTTTGCGGCCACGCCGGCCAGCGACTTCATCTGCGGCACGTTGCAACTAGCCGCGTCGATGAACATGCACATCTTTACCACGGGGCGCGGCACGCCGTATGGCCTGGCCGTGGCGCCGGTGATTAAAGTGGCGTCGAACAGCGGGTTGGCGCGGCGCTGGCCCGACTTGATCGACATTGACGCTGGCCGGATTGCGACTGCCGAAGCGACCGTGGAAGAAGTTGGCTGGGAGATCTTTTCTTTGATTCTGGACGTGGCCAGTGGGAGGAAAAAAGCGTGGGCCGACCACTGGGGATTGCACAACGAATTTGCGCTGTTCAATCCGGGGCCAGTGACGTAAGGGTTTTGGTTGCATCTGAGCCCGCGATGGGATTATCTTCGGTGTGCGCGGCGCCCACCGCACTGTTCGGCGTGGCTGCGAGAAAGGCGTTTCATCATGTTCGTTGCGCGAATACACCGAGAGTCTGCTGCTCGTTCTTGGCTTCTTCTCGCCGCTCTATTCCTGCTTGCTATTTGCCCAGCTGTGGCGTCCGCGGCGACAAAGGTCGTGACCGATGCCGACAAAGGCGGAACGGTAACGATCAAGATGGGAGACGTGCTGGAGGTTCGGCTCAGTTCCAATCCCAGCACCGGGTACGCGTGGTACCTGCATAAACAATCGACGGCGCTGCTGAAGCTGACGGGGCAATCGCAGACGCAAGCGACGCAGCCGGGGATGGGGCGGCCGGTCGTACAGATCTTCGACTTTGCGCCCACTGGTAAGGGGACGGGCGTGTTGTTGCTGCACTATGTGCGATCATGGGAGCCGCCCGATCCGAACGAGGAGCAATACAGTCTGCATCTAACGATCGAATGAGGCGGTTCTCGGGTCTCAAAATCGGGACTCGGGAACCCAAAGTTTGCTGCTCACAATAGAACCCCCTGCCAAAGCGGAGGGGAACGCATAAAATACCAGTTGAAATGGCTAAGAACAAGGACAAGACGTTCGAAGTGGCGTGCCCGGATTGCGGGGCGATGCTGAAGATCGATGGCGCGACCGGGCTGGTGGTGAGCCACACGCCGGCGCCGCGCAAGCGCATGTTCGAGGACCTGGAGATGGCGGCCAAGGCCATGCGCGAGCACGGGGAGCGGACGGAATCGATTTTTCGGCAGAGCGTAGACGCGGAGAAGAATAAGGCCGACTTGCTGGAGAAGAAATTTGCCGAGGCAATGCGCAAGGCCAAGGACTCCCCGGACGAGGGCAAGCCCCTGCGCGAGATTGACCTGGATTGATGGGCCGGTATTGATGGGCCTGGAACGATCGATTTGGATTAGCGGTCGCGGGGCTGAGCGGAGTTTTCTGTCGCCGCGGGCCGCGCTTTCGAGTGATACTTTAGGCAATAGGGTTCAAGGATGATCGGGCCGGGGACCGGGAAGTAGGGTGAGGTCATGGTGGTTGTACCGCTTACAAAGTCAGTGAGGAACGCGGGCGAATCGTGCGCCAGCGAAGCCAAATCGATGAGCTGGGTCCGGATTGCCGCGGCCGGTACGCTTGCGGCGAGCGGCGCCCTGCTGGTCGCCGGCAAGCGGCGCGCCGGTCTGTTAACGGCCGTGACCGGTACCGCTCTGGTCATGCTGGATCAGCAGGAAGTGGTGAGCAAATGGTGGAATGCGCTGCCCGCCTACCTCGATGAAGTTCAGGGAGTGCTCGGTCGCGCGCAAGCGGCCGTGGATGACCTCTCTATGCAGGGCGAGAAGCTGCGCCGGGTGCTGGGCAAGTAGAGCACGAGTGTGAGTGTGAAGGCACACCGCAGGGGCTGAAGCCCATCTTGATTCCGCTGCACTTACGGCACGAGTAAACTCGTGCCCTTTCAAAACAGCGCCGGGCGCGGCATTCAGAAGAATTCCATCAGTTTTTGCGGTCGACGAGGTAGCGGGCGACAGCTTTGAGGCCGTCGGCGCGGCTGCCGAAGGGTTCGAGCGCGGCAAAGGCCTCGTCAATGAGTTGCGCTGCGTCGCGCAGGCTCTGCTCAATGCCGTAGACGGCCGGCCAGGTGGCTTTTTCCGTGGCCTGATCCTTGCCTGCGGTCTTACCTAAAGTCACTGAGTCGGCGGTTACGTCCAGCACGTCATCGGCGATCTGGAAGGCGAGACCGGCCTTGCGGCCGAAGCGATCGAGACGCGCTACGTCACCGGCCGTGGCGCCGGCGTAGACGCCGCCCGCGACCACGCTGACGCGGATGAGCGCACCGGTCTTGGCGCGATGGATGGCTTCAACAAGCTCCGGCGTGGGCTTGAGGTGTTCACTTTCGATGTCGAGCACCTGACCGCCGATCATGCCATCGACCGTGCCCACGGCGTTGGCGATGAGGCCGATGATCTGCACCGTAGCGGCGGGCGGGCAGTCCAGCCCGGCCAGCACTTCGAAGGCGCGGGTTTGCAGGGCGTCACCGGCCAGGATGGCGATGGCTTCGCCGAATGCCTTATGGCAGGTGGGCTTGCCGCGGCGCAGATCGTCGTTGTCGAGGGCGGGCAGGTCGTCGTGGATGAGCGAATAGGTGTGGAGCATTTCGAGAGCCGCGCCCAGGCGCTCGATTCCCGTTGGTATTACGCCCGCAATGGTGACACCGGCCTGCATGGCCAACACCGGGCGCAGGCGCTTGCCGCCGGCAAAAATAGAATGGCGCATGGCGCCGTGGATCGAAGCCGGAACCGTATCGACGGTTGGAATCAACGACTCCAGCGCGTGGTCGGTGAGGTCGGCGCCCTCCTGGATTAGCGATTTTACGTCTGCGGGCATGCTCTTTTTATGTTAGACGAACAGGGCCGCGCCGGCGTTCAACCCACCACAGGGCGGCGAGCAGAAGCATGCTGAAGGCGCTCACCCAGCGGCCCGCCAGAACGTCGGGCGAGGTGCTCCAATCGACGGTGAGGTCGATGGGACCTTGCGGGACGGGCACGATGATGAGGCCGTCGTCGCGCCTGGGTAGCGCCGTCTGATTCTGGCCGTTCACGCGAATGCGCCATGCGGGGTAGCTGACGAGGCGCAGGATCAAATAGCCGGCGTGGGAGGTCGTGGCGCGAATTTCACGGTGTTCGGGGTTGGCCTGATTGCCGCGGAGGGCCGCGAATATGGCCTGGCAACTGCCCTGATCGGGGCGCCAAATGGGATTGGCGTCAGGGTCATCGGGATCAGGCTTGCCCAAAACGACAGAAGGATCGCTCACCAGGCAGGCGTCCGGAAGGCCGGTCGCGATGCTGGAGTCGTCGCCGCCGGGCGGTTCGTACTCGTACATGCCTACAGCGCCTGCGCCGGCGCGGTAATCGAAGAGCACTGAAGCGACGGTGTCTTCGGGGTAGCAGACCTGGAAATAATACTTTGCGGCATACACCGTAGACGCCAGGAAAACTCCGGCGCAGAGCACCAGTACGCTGGCGCGGGCGCGCCGGCCGGAGGGCCAGATTGCGGTGACAAAGAAAATCGCCATGGGCGCTTCCACCGACTCGAGCCAGCGCCAGGGATACTGCAGAAAACGCATCTCCGGCAGCATGTACCAGAACGGCCGCGAGGCGGGAAAGAGAAAGAAGAAGACCACGATGGGAATGGCGGCCAGCGGCAGCCACCAGAGGCGGGAAGCAGTGGTCTTGCCGATGGGCTGTGTGCCGCGACGCCAACTGATCACGATGCCGGCGACTGCCACGGCGATCATGGAGATGGCGATCCACGAAACCTGATGCAGAATCTGGTCGTGCATTGCGAGCAGCGGGTTGGCACTGTGCGCGAAGAGCCAGTTGTTTTCGAAATTGTAGCCGGGATCCTGGGTGGCTTGTTTGATGTCGACCCAATTGCGCTCGAATGCCGCAGGGAGCCAGTAGATGGCGGCGAGGCCGAGACCCAACACTGCCGCGAGCGCGGCGCGAAGCAGCGGCGCCCAGAATTTGTTCGCCAAAGCCCAGAGCAGCGCGACACCGGCCATGAGATAACCGGCCATTACGCCAAGAGGAAGGTTCGAGAGCCAGGCGCCGGCGAGTGCGATGGCTAGAGGCGCGGTGGAACCGTCAAAAATGCGCGTCGCAAGCGGGGTGGACGGGCGCCGGTCACGCATCACGAACAGCACGATCAGCGGAAGCCAGAATCCGCCGGCAAATTCAGGGAACGCGGAGCGCTCGTACGCGGTGAAGAGCGTGAATAAGGAAAAAAGCGAGGCGCATCCGGCGAGAGTAGCGGGAAGATCGTCGAGGGCTTCAAGAGCCAGTGCGCGCGTTGCCAGGCCGGTTGCGGCCAGGGTAAGAAACGTGAGCGCGATGGGCACCAGATTCCACGGAAGAATGAGGCCGAGCGCTGCGCCCAGCATCCAGGTGAGCGGCGGATAGAAGACGAAGCGCGGCTCACCGGCGCCGAAGTTGGGGCTGGACGCCCAGTGCGGATACAGAATGCCGTGATGCCAGGCGTTCACGCAATCGAGCCACGAGACGAGGTGCACGTCGAAGTCGTGGCCGCAGGAGTTGCCGCGAATGAGTTGCGGGACGATGGCCACGAATGCGGCGAGCAGAACCATCGCGGGGCCGGCGTAGTAGCGCAGGGGCGGCGGGTTCGCGACCTCTGTTCCCTGTTCCCTGTTGCCTGTTCCCTGTTCTTTCATGGCAGCAAACGCAAGGTGTGGCGGGTCTGAGCCGCGACTGCTGACGGAGTGAAGGGCAGCGCGAACGTGGTTCCGTTGTACCAGTCGTTCCACTGGTCGCGGAAATACGGGCTGAGCGGGTTGCCGCTCTCGCCCATCACGATGTTCTCTGTCGATCCGTCGATGTTGCTCCAGTCCATGGTGAAGCGCTGCGACGGGCCGAGGGTGCGGCCGACCTGTTTCACCGTGGTGCCGTCGCCGCTTTGCGGCTGGGGCCCCGTTCCGGCGATGCGGCTCTCGATGGGGAGAAGCGCGGCGAGGGGGTGCTCGACATCGACGACATGCCAGCTTCCGTAGGTCCACTGGTTCACGTCGGCGGGAGCTTTTCCGTTGCGCATGCCTTTGCTCACGGCCGCGGTGAGCAGCGCATCCCAGTTTTTATAACCTGCGGGAAGCCACTCCGGCTTGGCGTGCATCACGATCTCTTCCAGGGCAAAGTTCGATTCGCTCCAGTGATAGTCGGTGGCCAGCTTGCCCAATTTGGGCTCGAGAATCATGGGCCAAAGCGCGGCGCGGGTCTGGGTGACGATTGAAGCCGCTGCGGAATCGGTGGTGAGGCGGCCGTCCCAACTGCGCATCAGGTCGGCGGCCTGGCGCAGCTCGGGATCGCCGTTGCCCTCGGGGCCTGGCGTGTGGTCGATGGCGTAGGCAAAGCGATGGCCCATCTCCTGATCGACCTCGCTGTAGATATCCGTCTCCACGGCCAGCATGTCGGCGGGGGTGAGTTGATCGCGGCCGTCGAGAGATTTGTAGATGCGCTCGATGCGGTAGGGATCCTCCCAATCGTCGGTGAGCAGGTAGGGCGACCTGTCGGTGGTGACGCGGGAGTTGGCTGTGGCCAGAAAGCCCGAGGGCGGGTCGAAGGCGTTGGGCAACTGATCGAAGGGGATGTAGATCGGGCAAATCCCGGCACAGGCCGAATAGCCCCATTCGTGCGCCTTGTCGGAAATCGGCACATCGACGAGGCCACCCGCTCGCAGCGGGATCATGCCGATGGCGTGATAGGCGGTGTGGCCCTGATCGTCGGCGTAGACGAGGTTTTGCGTGGGCCAGTTCCACTGCTGCAGCGCGGCGGAGAATTCTGTCCAGTTCGATGCGACGTTCATTTCGTAGAGCGGCAGAGTGTTGAGCGAGGAATCGTAGAGGGTCCACTTGAGGGCGATGGGCGGGTCGCCGGCTGACAGAAGCGGATTCAAGAGCGGCCCGTGCGCGGCGGATTCGACGTCGACGACGACATCGCGGCCGCCGCGCACGTGAATCGTCTCGTGATCGACCGCGAGCGGATGCCATGCGGCATCGTCGCCTTCGTAGTTGCCTTTGCCGTCGAGCTTCTCGGTGTAGAGGTCCTGCACGTCAGCGTAGAGCGCGGTGAATCCCCAGGCGACGTGCTCGTTGTGGCCGGCGACGATGAAGGGAACGCCGGGGAGCGAGACGCCGGCGGCGTGAAAACCGGGCGCGCGTAAGTCGGCCATGTACCAGGTGTCGGGCACGCGGAGGGTGAGGTGCATGTCGTTCGAGAGCAGCGGCTTGCCGCTTTTGGTGCGGCTGGCGGCAACAACCCAGTTGTTGGAGCCAACGGCGCAGTTTTCGCAGCCGGCAATTCCCTGGAAGGCCAGCATTGCAGCTGGGTCCTCCGGCGCGGCCGACGCGAACTGAGATAAGGTCTGACTGGGCGACAGGCGGGTTTCGGTATTTTCGTCGCCGTCTTCGTCGTCCTTTTTGGAGGGCGGCAACTGGGGTTGCGGGGCGCTGAGATCGACCTTGATGCCGGTGGGCGGGTGATCGCGCCAGGAACCCACTGGATATAAATCGGCGATGAGCTGCGGGGCGAGTTGCGGATTGCTGAGGAGCTTGGCCTCAACGTGGGCGCGGGAGAGCTTGATGGTGATTCGCGAGTCGAGGGTCTCGACCATCATCAGCCCCACGCTCACGGAATCCGCGCCGGTCCAGGCCTGCGGATGGTACCCGAGCAGCCGGAATTCCGGGGGAAGCGTGTGGGATTTTTCGCACTGCGCGATGTAAAGGTTCACGCCGCGGGCGTAGTCGTCGAGACGCGCGCGGTCGGCGGGCGAAAGATGGCCGTAGATGCGCTGGGCGGTGAGGCGAATCTGCAACACGCGCTGCGTCTTGTCGTTGGTGACGAGCCGCGAGCCCAGAATCTCGGCCAGGTTGCCGTTGGCGGCACGGCGGGAAGCGTCCATCTGCCACATTCGGTCCTGCGCGGTGACGTAGCCCTGGGCAACAAAGAGATCGTCCTCGGTGGCGGCCTCGATCTGAGGCACGCCATGCGCGTCGCGGCGGACGATAACCGGCGCAGATAGGACGGGCGCGGAAAAGCCGTTAAGACGAACTTCGCCGTCGAGCTGGGGCAAAGCGGCTTTGGCTACCGAGCGGAGCCACAGCACAGCTGCACCGGCGGCGAGGAGGAGCAGAGCGAGCAATCCGCCGCTGGTCCAGAGAAGAATCCGCGGCCAGCGGCGTTTGCGTCTACGGCGCGGCGTGGCCGGCGACGCAGGCATGGTGAATGAAGACGAATCGGACATTGGCCAGATTCAGGATACCGCCGCAGCTTGAACTTTGATCGTCATCGCGCCTTCGTCGAGCCTGTCATGCGTCCTGCGTACGCAGACTCACGGTGCTCTTGACGGTCGCCCACGTCAAGCTGGGCTCTTCAGGTTGACGAGCGTGAATTCACGAGATGAACGCTTTCGCCCCTCCCGGACACACCGCTTCCAGAGCGACGTCAGGATGCGCAGACCGAACCAGGGCGGTTCCATTTGCCTGGACAACGATCGACCTGCAGACCACCGACCATTGTTCCGAACAAACCGGAAACACTTCGTCTTCACCCGTGACGTGATGTTTGCGAAATGGGTACGCGACCAAATCTCCGATTCCATACACCGGCGCGGCTACGACCAAAGGCAGGCAGTTCAAGAACCCCGAACACATCGCGTCGTCTTCCAGCGTGTAGTTGTAGTGCCGCAAAGCGATCGGCTTCAAGTTCGGAGGGTTCACGCTCTCGGGCTCGATTGAGATGGATCCGTTCTTTTTTCCGGGAACCGCTTTGCGGACCACCGCGACGGCGCCTGTCGCGAGTGTGCCCTTGGGAATAACGACCACTCCGTCGATGATTACATCCTCCTTTACGGCCATACGCACCGATTGACCCCTGGTCGCAGTTGCGGACGACACCGCCTCCAACAACAAGAGTTTCATGAAGGTCCGTTTCTTGACCACAATTGGTTTTCCTGCCCCTGCTGGGACGCTAGCCGGGGGCGTCGCTTGCTGCGCCACCAGTAATGGGCAAAGGAAGCTACAGAGAATGGCTTGAATCATTTTGCGGATCATGGCGATTCCTCTCTCAATGTGCCTGCACACGCTCACAACCCGCGATCGGCACGCGCCGCCTGCGCCGGGAGCCGGGCGACGGAGAGGATTTTTACGATTTGCTCGGCCATGGGGCCCGAGGCGACGATTCCATCGACCGCTGTGACGCGACCCGAGGCAAGAACGAAGTCTGAGCGCATGTCGGTGAGGACGTAGGTGTGAATGTGCGTGAAGATGAGCCGGTCGACGTCGATCTGCAAATCGGCGTGGCAGTTGGGGCTGGCGATGATGTCGAGGCCGAGCTGGTCCCAGTTCTTCTGCTTCATGAGCGCCCGATCGAAAGTGCTGACGGTAATGAAGGCCGATCCGGAATGAATGCAAAGGGTGCTTGCACTCCTGATGGCCTGATTGCGTTCGGCGACGGCGCTCGACGGCGGCACATCGGCCGTTTGTTGCCCGGCCGGAGCAGGCTGTGCAGCGGTAGAGGGCGAGGCGGCTTGCCTGGGCTGCTGTGCCACCAGCAGCGGGCAAAGGCAGAGGATGAGAACGGCTGGAATCGTCAGACGGTTCATCGAAACTCCTTTTTGGACTGACAGGAACGAGGTTAGGGCGAATGCACACGTGTGTGGAAGGCGATTAGGACACTTTCGCAAGTGTCACAGTGGCCGATAGAAAGAACGGCCCGGTGATCCCGCGCGTCCTCACCACGAGGATTCCGCTGCTGATTTGGTACACGCCTCCACTTTGCAGAGGAAAACGGCGGCAACGACTGCTCCCGCGATTGCAATTCCAGCCCAGTCGGCTCGCGAGAGACCAGCACGATCCTCGGGGTCCTGCGCGCACTTGATTCGGGCAACATCTGCGTAATACACCAGTGTCGGCCCGGCCACGTCGCGCTGCTGGATTTGAAAGATTTGCGGGCCGATGCCGGTGATTTGGCCGGTCAACCCCATGCCGGTGTGTTCGCGCACACGAACCCATTGGCCGACGCCGATTTTCAGGACGCGGGCACGGACTGCTTCAGGCGCCGAGTGTCGCGATTGCGCCGGCGCTGCTGTTGGGGCAAGGATGGCAAAGATCGCGATGAGAGCAATCCAACGAGATGGCTTTTGGCTGAGAAGATTTGCTGATTTCATGCCCACAGATGCTAGCTGCCTTGTCGTGAGGCTGCGCGGGCGAAGAGGACACTTTCTGAGGTGTCACAATGCCGGTTAGCCCGGCGAGGCACTTGAAAGCTCCGCTTCGAGGGCGCGGAGTTGCGCGATGGAGACTTCGTCGAGCAGGCGGAAGACGATGGGGAAGCATGGCTTCGGCAACTGCTGCGCCGTCACGATGTCGCAGATGACGCCTGAGGTCGATTCCAGGCCGCGCTTCCATCCGGGGCGGGTGGCGTCGCGCACCAGAAGGTTTTCCGGATTGAGGCCCGCGGCCACGATCATGGTGCGCCCGATGCGCTGGAATTCGCTCCAACGCGACGCGATACCGATGAGATCGGCGGAGTGCTCGGGAAGATAGCGCTGTAAATTTGCCTCGAGCGCTGAGGCCACGGGGTTGATCTGAAAGACGGTCAGCACGGTTCCTGCGGGAAGGAGTTTGCGCACCGCGGCGGCCTTGCTGGGCAGACAGACGGGAATCGATCGGGCGATTTCGTTTGCTTCGCCGCACTCGCCGGGCGTGCAAGCAGCCACGGGCAGGGCGAGGCTGGATTCCATTTCGACGGTGACAATTTTGCGCAGCTCGGGGTCGGGCTCAATGACAAGCCAGCGCGCCAGCGGCGCAAGCGAAAGCCAGCGGCGCAACCGCGCTCTGAGGAGCGAATCCGATGCGCCGATCTTGCGCGCTCTAGCCGCCAACTCGCCGATGAGTTGATCGACGGCCATCTCCGGGCTGAGAGGAGTAGAGGGACGCCGGTTGGCCACAAAGACGCCGCTGCCGTGGCGGAACTCAAGCCAGCCATCGCGCTCCAGTTCGCGATAGCAGGCGCTGGCGGTGTTGGGGTGAATGCCGAAGCGGCGCGCCAGTTCGCGCGTGCTGGGCAGCTTTTGACCGGGAAGAATCTCGCGCGTGAGGATGCCGAGCACAACCTGGGTGATCAACTGCTCACGAAGGGAGATTTCGGCGCTGCGATTGAGCCAAAGGCGCATGGCGGGTTTCAGTTCGTGATTCGTGGTTCGTGGTGCTCGGATCACAGTTTGCGGTTCACGCACCACGATTCACGACCCACGATTCGTACTTTACGCCACGGCGGGCATGGTGCGAGAGCTCCACCGGGTATAGATCAAAACCAAAACCAGGAGCAGCAGAATTGCAGCCAGCACCAGCACACTGCCCTCCGGGCCGACCGCGCCTCCGCTCCACAAGGGATTGCCCGACGGATGGCTGATCAGGTAGCTGCCTTGTGGACTGAGTCCGCTATCGGCGGTCCCGTAGAAATACGTCTCGCCCCAGTCCCAGCCCGCATGGCAGCCGATGGCCCACCAGGCCGATCCGGTGACGCGCACGCTTACGCAGAAGACGAAACCGATAAATGCGGCGGCAAAGATGCCGATCCAGGTTTCGCCGGGGTTTGCCAGGTGCACATAGCCGAAATAGGTTGACGTCGCCCACGCCGCGCACCAGAATCCACTGCTGGGCGCGCGCCTGAGGTGAAGGAGCAAGCAGGGAATGAGGCCCACGAGAACGACGGCATACACTCCCCATACATTGCTGTCGTAGTGAGGTCTCATGGCCAGGCGCGTGCAGAAGTACGCAAAAATTCCCAGCGCCCACCAGTAGTTGATGCCGCGGTTGAGAGTGAAAAGCAGGTAGCATCGGAACTCACCCTCCTCGAAGCAGGCCCCCAGGAGAAAAACGCAGCCCCACAACAGGGCATACCGGAAGATGGCAGCGCCGGAGAGCGCAACCGGGCCGAAGTGCAGCCAGCCACCCGCCGCCAGGACGCCGATCAGCGCGGAAAGGGCAAGAAACCCGGCGGCGAGGCCGAAGAAGAAATGCTGCGTCCGCCGCGGGCCGGTGAGGTTATAGGCCAAAATTCGCCGGCCCTCAATGAGGCCGACGATCCCGACCGCGATGAGCAACGAGATCACGCTTGCCACTTCCTCAAAAAACTGGGACCTGAGTGTGAACTCATCCGCCGCACGGATCAAATGGAAATGAAAAATCGCGATGACGAACGCGTACTCGAGCGCGTAGAAAAGCAGCAAGAACAAAAACACCGACCAGCCGGCGCGCAGACCTTGGGGGCCGATGAAGATCCAGCGCAGGCCGCGGTAGGGCTCGTCCTCGGTTACCGGCTGCGCAGGGGGAGCGGGTTCACCAGGCGCTGGAGTCAGAACAGGTTCGGCGTGGTTTGCAGCGGGCGCTGTTGTGGAAGGCGACTGGTTCTCCGGCTCCATGGTGTCTCCTCATCGCAGGGATCTAGTGCGCTCAAGTTTTTCCCGAAGGACTTACATTGGCATTCTACGCAGGCGGGGCCGGATTGGTTTCCGGGGTATCGAAGCGGTTACGCGGAGCGCAAAACAGCCCCGGAGATGAGGCCATCTCCAGGGCCATGGGGGAAAGGAGCGGGTTGTGCCGGCAGCGGAGACTTATTTCTTGCTTTCGGTGGGCTGGTTGGCTACCTGCAGGTAGTTCTTCACGCTGAAGACGCCGGGAACGCCGTTGGCGCGAATGCCGGCGGCATCCTTGTCGGCCTCCGAGTCAACTACGCCGTAAAGCGCCACGTTGCCGTTCTGGACCGCAATGCGAATGGGTTTAGCGGGGTCGATGGCGTATCTATTGAGCGAGGGGTAGCCGTACACCGCGCGCGCCACCTGGATCCGGATTTGGTTATCCATGGGCGAAAGCGGATCGACGCTGATCTGGTCGACCACGTCTTTCACTCCAGGCGTGGTAGAGACGACCCCGAGCGCAGAGTCGCGGCTAGGGTAGTCGAGCGCGGAACCGCCTAGCGTGACGACGCCATTTTGCACCTGCAATGTGATGGCGTCGAAGACGTTGCCGTAGCCGACGCGGTCATAGGCCAGCTTTTCTCCAAGGCTTTTCTCCAACTCGCTGTCGGGCACCGAGGGGCCGGCGACCTGAATGTCGTTGCGCACTGCCGTGACGCCTTTCACCTTGTGCACATTCTTGTCGGCATCGGCCTTGAACTCATACAAATTGACGGTGCCGGTGAGGGTGGCAACGCCGTTGGCGTCCACGTTGACCTGGACATCCTTGTACTGCGACTTGTCGAGCTTGGCACGGACAGCGGCAGCCACATCCTGCGGCTCAGCCGCCGATGCCACGTTCGAAAGGATCAGAAGAGCCGCAAACAGGGCGGCAGCCAATACCAAAAGCTTGCGGGAATCCATGGTTCTCGTCATGGGGGAAACCTCCACGTTCACGATTTTTGAGCTTGCCGGGGGAGCCGCTTGGTTCAGCGATAGATGGGCGGTCGGTCCCTCCGCACGCCTCTCTTTAGACACAGAAGACCGCGATTGGGTTGCCCGGGAACTGCAATTTCAGGCGACTCAATGTTCAGGGAAGCTGAGATTTGATGGCTGGAATTCGCGGATTTTATAAGTAATTTAGCATCAGATATTTAACCACAGCTTTGCGTAAAATCTGATACCTCTTTGTCGCCTCTTGCGGGGTGCCGGCGACCGCTCTAGCGAAAGCGGCGGGTGGCCTTGATGACCATGGAGAAGACGCCGGACTCGTCGCGGGCCACGACGACCGAGACGTGGCGGTTGATGGCCACTTCAGCCTGGAGCAACTGCTGGCTGGTGGTATTCACGTCGGTAGCGTAGGTGAGGGTGACACTGCGGCCGAACTGCTCCTGTACCGTGATGCGCGAGGTGGAGTTGCCGAACGCGCCCAGATAATTGGGATCGACTTTGACCGAACCGGCGCCGAAGAGCTTTTGCACGCGGCTGCTGACGGTGGCGTTGAGGGCTCCGCCGAGCAATGCGTCGGTGGGATTGGCGAGGGCTTGCTCCTGCTGTTGCGTATAGAGGCGTTGCTGGCTGGCGGTGTGGCCCAGGGCCAGGAGCGAGACCACGTCGGCTTCGGGCAACGGAGGATCGCTGCGGTAACTAACGGCGAGCTTTTGCGGCGAACCGTGAAGGCCTAGGGAGATGTCGTAGTCTTCAACGTGCGCCGTGGCGCTGAGGTCGATGATGGGCTCGATGCGCACCGGGTTGGTGAAGGTGATGTCGCCGCGCTCGAGGTCGTAGCGGGTTCCGGCGATCAAGGCGCTGCCCTCGGTGACGGAAACACGGCCCAGAAGCGAGGGCGAAGCCAGCGTGCCGCGGAGGCTCAGATCCACGTCGCCGGCCAGCTTGGCGAAGGCATTCTGGAAGCTCAACTGCGGAGACGAAACGATATGTACGTCGAGGCGCACATGATTCGACGGGGAATCGGGCGGTGCGATGGCCTGCACCGAGGAGTTGGCCTGCAGGGCGAGGGCCGCGAGATCGAGATCGGGGCTGACGGAAAAACGCGTGATCAGGACGTTGCCGCTTAGAAACAGGTTGCTTTGCTGTCCTTGCAGGTGGAACGTGGCATCGGCGAGCGAGCTGACGCCCTCGGGGTAACGAATGTGCACCTGTTTGCCCGTCACCGACAGGTCGGCGTAGATGCCGTGCTGGTACGCGAGATAACCACCCACAGTCAACAGGCCCCCACCACTCATCGCGGTCAGGTTTTTCACTTCCAGCCGGTTCTGGTTGAACTCGAGGGTGCCATGCAATTGGCTCAGGCCATTGGGCAGATCTTCCAGCGAGAGCGCGCCGTTCTGGAAATCGATGCGCCCCTGCAGGTTGGGGTGCAGCAAAGGCCCGTGCGCCTCCATCTGGAAAGTCGTCAATCCACTGGCGGTCAAATCGGAGTCGAGAGTCTCTGCCAGCTTCAGATTGATGGAGCCGCTGGCGGCGAGATCGAGTTGCTGTGCGCCCTCCAGCGACAGATCGCCCCGCATGTGCAGGTCGGTGTCCTCACCGGTGACGTGCAGTGGATCGAGATGAATGCGGCCGCCGGCCAGCGTGGCATGCAATCCACCGTCGCCCCGGAGCTGCACCCCGGAGATCGTGAACGCCAATTCGCGAAGTTGCGCCTCACCCCGAAGTTCCCTGGGGTGCGCGAGCGGGCCGTCGACCGAAACCGTCCCGGCCAGCGCCGACTCGCCATTGAATTCCGGCCTGTGCGCCATGCGCAACACAGTGCCGAGGTTGAAGCGGGAGAATTCGAGCCGGGCGTGCGTCGCATAGTCATCACGGAGAGATGTCTGCCCATGCAGAGTGAGTCCGGCCTGCTCCAATTGCGTGGTGGCGGTGTATTCCAGAAGCGGACCCGCGGAATGCGCGCTGGCCTGGAGGGTTCCGAATGGCTGCCCGCCGAAGGTGAGCGCGGTGAGCGTGGCATGGCCCTCCAGGCGCGGATCGCTTAGCGTACCCGAGCCAGTGACGGCAAACGCAAGCTTGCCGGTGGTGTCGAAGTTGCGGCTGCGGACGAAGTCGAGACGGGTGATGTCGATGTTCTGGGCGCGCGCATCGATCTCGAAATGACCGGGCTGGAAATGACCGGGCTGAACCTGCCCGGCGTTGAAGTCATAACTTCCTGAGCCGGAGAGGTTTCCGCCGGCAACGTTAAACGTGGCTGAAGTCAGCTTGAGCACCTGTCCGGCGAGCGCGCCCTGCACGCGCAGACCTGAAATCGCCTCGCCGTAAAGAGTGCCCCGCTCCATCTGTATGGAACCGGATGCGGTGGGCGCATGGAGCGGCCCGTCGGCCTGGATGCGCGCGTTCAGCGCGCCGGTAAGGGGGAGATTGGGGCCGCCCCCCGCGGTAACGAACGGCTGCACTTCAGCGAGTTCGAGGTTGGACGCGTCGAAGTGCGCATGCAGAATGGCGTTCGCGTCAAATGCCGGTTCGCGGCCCGGCGCGGCCCTCGGGGATGCATCGAGTGTGCCGTCCAGCGCGATGCGCGTGTTGCCACGCTGGAGCTGCGCATGCTGGACAGCGATCTGCGACGGCGAATACAGGCCCGCAGCCGAGACGGAATCGAAGCGCACGATCTGCGGTGCGCCAGAGCTACCGGCAGGCAATTCGACGGCAAGTTGCGTGGCCTGCACGGTGCCCGCAATGTGCGGCCGGACCAGCGAGCCGGTCCACAATCCGTGAAAGTCGGCCTGCCCCGACAACGACACCGGCAGCGCCGCGGCTCCGGTTTTCCCGTTGCGTTTGTAGCCGAGAATGCGCAGCGCCGCATCAAACTCAGCCAGGTTGTGCGAATGGAAATCGACGGTGAGCGCCGAAGGGCTCGCGGCTGGGTAAGCGCCCAGCACGCCATGCGCTTCAAGATCGCTTTGCGGCAGGTGGATCTCCAGCTGGCGCACCTCGACGGAACCGTTATGCTGCGCATACGTGGCGTCAATTGCGCCTGTCGTGGGCGCCTCGCCGGCAGGAGTCTGCCGGGAAGGACTGAGGCCGAACTGCGCATTGACCGAGACGGTGCGACCGTCGCCATGCGTCCAGACGGCAACAGCGGGGCCATTCAGGCGCGCGTCGAGGCCCAGGCGCCGGTAGGGCGCGGGGCTAACCATGTCGAGCACGGTATCGAGCGGTACATCCTTGAAATTTGCGGTCACATTGCCGTTGACGGGAATGATCCAGGGCGGGGTGCGGACGAGAGTATTCCGATCGGATGAAAATATTTCAGTTGCGTGAGGAGTCTGCAGGTGCGCAGAGGCATCCGTGGGAAGCCAGGGTTCAAGCGCGACCGTACCTTCGAGTTGGCCGCCTTGGCGCAAGCGGGCGACGATCCCGGTGACGAGCAACTGCTTGCCGTCTGCGTGGATGTGGGTGTCTAGCGTGATGCCCGTCGCAGTGACGCCCTGGCCGATGTATGAACCGTCGTCAATGTGCACGCCGCCGTCGATTTGGAATGCGCCTCCCTGGCCGGCAGCGGCGAGATCGAGGCGAGCCAGTCCCTCGGGCGCATCGGCATAGCCGGTGATGGGATCGAGGAGCCGCATATCCAGATCGCCATGCACATGCGCGTGCCAGTGGGGATGGGTAAAGTCTTCGAGGTCTCCAGTGACTTCGAGAGAGTGCTGCGGGCCGCCGCGCCTCTCCGCCGTGATGCGCAGGGAACGCAGAAACACCTGTGCGCTCTCGAGATCGAGCGCGGCCTGCAGGGCCCCGTGCACCGGCAGCGGATTGCGCGGCACGGTGCGGGCAAGATTGAGATCGGTGACTCCTGCCTCGATGCGATAAGACGCGGGCGTGCGGAACGTCGCGGAAATATAACGCATGACGAGCGAAGCATCGTTGGCCGAAAAATCGAGTGGCGCGTTCCGGTCCTGATAATCGAAGTCGGCGTTACGGCTGTCGTAGTCGAAGCTGCCCCGTTCCACCGCAATGCGGCCGGCATGCATCTCGAACAGAGTGTCAATGGCTGAATGTGACGACGCGCGCGGCTGGCGCGGCTGCGGCTGATTCGTGGATCCGTTGGGATAGACGATGATGTGGAAGCTGGGCCGGTCAATCTCCAGGCTGCGCAGCCGTACGATCGGGCTGAAAAGATTGCGCAAGCTGAAAACCGCGCGCAGGCGCTCGATTCTTGCGTAGGGCGCTTCGCCGGGATCTTCAAGACCGTGAATGACGACTCCGTCAGCTTCGGCCTCAAAATGGAGCAGGCGCCAGTGGAAAGTTGCAATCTCGGCACGGCCGCCGGTAAGTTCTTCGAGAGACGTGATGAGGCGCCTGCGTACCGCGTTTTCAAACGCGGAAGAGCTGGCCACGAAATACAGACCGACGGCCAAAAGCGCCAGAAAGACGGCCGTGATTGCAACGGCGAGCGGAAGATGGCGCAGGAAGAAGCGGCGCAGCCGGCTGCGCATGCTACGGTGCGGACGCCGCGGTTGGGTGGGTTCTTCGCCGGCGGTAGGCTTGTCGTCGCGCTCGCTCATCGGCTTCCCCCTTCCGCGCCGCTCGGACTGGCGGGTTTTCCCGCTGCCGGCGCAGGGGTCGTAGCAGGCTCCGGGACTAGATCTGGATCGAGCACTTCCACATCGCCTTGCCGGCGCAAGTCGGTGAGCCAATTGTCGAACAGTTGGTTGACTTGTTGCTGCAGCAGGATTTCCTGAATGCGCGGCGCCACCTGATCCAGCGGCGGAACGGTTTCGCCGGGCGCGTACTGCGGCAGCAAAGTGTCGTGGTAGTAGGTTTCAGTTTGCTGCGGGGAGATTTGAATGCCCTGCCGAAAGCGCTGCTCAATGAAGCGCAGAATCTCCAGGCGGTAGCGGAGATAGGCCTCGACGCGCGCCTCTGTGAGCCCATGCGCCGCAAGAAATACCTTCCATCCCACGTCGGAGACGCAGTTCTGGCGGATGCATATGGGCAGTTCCGCGCGGATCTCATGCAGGCGCGCCTTGACCTCCTCATGCGAGGGCTCGATGGCTTGCATATCCTGCTGGCGGATCTGCTGCTCGATTAGCGCGCGGCTAATGAGCTGCTCGAGCGCCTGTTGCTTGGTGAGTTCCTGCAGAGTTGCGTGGATGGGATCGAGAACGGAAAGGCGGATCTCGTCGTCGAGGTCGCTGGCCAGGATGACCTGCTTGTTGACAACGGCGACGGCGTGATCGAGGACGACGGGCGCCGAGGATGAGGACGCCTGGTCCTGAGCCGGGTCACCTTGCGCCTGGACACTAAGCGGCGCCCCTGCGGCCAGCAACGCAGCGAGCAGCCACACTTGCGCCCGGTGCGGAGAATCAACCCGAATTGAGGCGTGCCGGCTCATCAAAAGGCCTGCCCGAGACTGAAAAAGAAGTTGATGTGCGGCCCCTGACCGAGGTACGGCGCCGATGCGTAACCGGGAACACCGGTCGGGTTTATGGCCGGGGTGGGGATGCCGTAGTTGATATTCACCGGGTAGATGGGCGGATTCAAGTTATAGCTGAAATCGAAGCGAATGGGTCCGACCGGCGTATGGTAGCGCAAACCCGCGCCCAGCGCGTGCGAGAAATCGTTGAAGCTGCACGGGCCTTGCTGACCCGTCGATGTCAGCGGGCCGGTGCCTGTGGGATCGTAGCCGCCAGCAGGGTAGGCGGCGGTTGGATTTGTTATAACCGCATTTCTGCACGCGGCGCTGTCGGGCTGGCGAACGCGAATCACGCTGTGCCATGCGTCGCCGGCATTGGTAAACACGTTGCCCATGTCGTGAAAGATAACAAAGCTCACGGTGTTGGCGAACCACGGCAGGGTGGGAGGCGGCAGGCGCAATTCCGTGCTGTTGATCAGAGCTCCCGCGCCGCCGATCTGGTAGCCGGTTTCAGGATCGCGCGGCCCGGCGGCGTTCTGCGGAAACCCGCGCAGTGAGACGGGACCGCCGGCATAGAGCCGCTCGGGCAGCGGAATCAGCTCGCTCGAACCGCTGCCGAAGGCGCGAATCTGCCCATAGCGCGTGTTGCGCGCCACCACGAAGCGATTCTTGTCGAAGCCGTAGTAGCTGGAATTCGAGACGTCGATGCGGTTGAACTCGGCCTGGGCGCCGAAGAGGTGGTCGGAAAGGAACTCCTGAAAGCTGGTGTAGGTCCCGCGGTGCGCATCCAGGGCTACGTCGCGCGTGTCGCGGAGCCAGGTAAACGCCGGCCCTCCCACGCGCGTGGCGGTGGACAGCTCGGAGATTTCTCCGGGGAACACCTGCAAGCTGCTGGCAGCCACTTTCACTCTACGGAAATCGATTTCGTAAATGAAGGTGTTGGCGCGGGAGAGCCAAGAGCCGGGATGGTTGAAGTTTTCGGTCCCGCGAAATGCGCCTTCAAGGCGTGACGCAACGTACGTCGAGACGTCTTCGCTGTTGGCGTAGCCACCGGAAAAGGCGAGGCCAAAGTTCGGGTTGCCCTCGATGTGCGGAACCTGATAAAGCAGGCCGAGACTTTGCTCGAGCAAGCCGTAGGTGCCGCGCACGGAAGCCGATTGCTCGCGGCCGAAGAGCCCGTTGCGCGTGATCGCGGCCAGCACGCGCGGGCTGATGCCGGTCTTTCCGTTGGGGCTGCAGGCGACTCCGGCGGCGGACGCGCCCGAGCAGTTGTTCTGCGGCTGCCCGGTTTGCACCTCAAAGCCGAACCCGTAGGTCAACGTCCAGCGCCGCGCTTCGATAGCCTGGATCAGCACAGTTTTCTGAGGCGCGTCGCCGGCAGGATTCACAACCGCTGTGTCAACCTCATTGAAGAGTGCAAAGGAGTACAAATCACTTTGCGTGGCGGCGAGCGCGTTCTGGTTGAGCGGGTCGCCGGCATGCACGGTGATGGCCCGCGCTACCGTCTGCGGGCGCGTGTTTTCCAGGCCCGTCAACAGCACGTTGCGCACAAAGGTCTGCGGTCCTTCGTCGATATAGAAGACCACATCGACCTTGCCCGGATCGGCGGGCTCGGGTTGCTGCGTCAAGTTCACGGCCGCCTGATCGAAGCCGCGGCTCAAGTACGCTGTGACGATGGCATCGTGGTCGCCTGCCAGGTTGCGAGGCGATAGCATCTGGCCCGGCGCGGTGTTGAGCAACGCGGTCAAAGTTGCCGTGGGGATGTGGGCGTTGCCTTGCAACTGCATGGCGCCGACGCGAAGCTGCCGGCCCTCCACGATGCGGTAGACGACCTTGAGCGGCGCAGTACGCGCGCCGGGCTGTTGCGAAGGCGTGCCGCCGGGCTGCGCGTCGACGAGTGGTTGACCGGCGAATGGTTGGTCGGCTGCGGTCTCTGGAGTGCTGGTTTCAGTCGTGACCTTCACCTGAGAAAAGCCGTTGTTGCGATACACGCTCTCCAGCGCGCTGACGTCGGCGGAGACCAGCGCCTGACTGTAGAAGCCGTGGCGGTCAAGCACGTCGGCGGCATGAACGCTGATCAGATCCATGAGCGTGGCCGTGGAAAAATAGTGGTTGCCTGTGATGGAGACCTGTTCCACGCGACGCCGGGACCCCAACTGCACGGTGTAAAGAATGGTTACTTCGTCAGCGCCGGCAGTTTGCTGCTCGTGATCGACGCGCGCATCGAAGTAGCCCAGGCGCTGATAGTAGTCGCGCAAGCGGCGATTGCCCTCGTTAAGCAGGTCTTCGTCGACGCTGCCTTCCTGAAAGATGGGGATGATGTGTTTGATACGCTCGGCGTCGATGCTTGCGCCGTGCACCTCGACGCGCACTACAGGTCCGCGGTTCGCGGAGAACTGATAGTTGACCGCCTTCGCGACATGGTCGTAGACCGCGGATTCCAGCTTGACCTCGGCCTCGAGCCGATCTTGCTTCTGATAATTGCGGAGCACGCCATCGAGTGCGCGGTTCACGGTGTCGTGATCGACGTGCGCGATCTTCCAGAGATGGGCGTGCAGACGGAACTCGTCAACGGTCATGCCGGAATCGCCCGTGACCATGACCTTGCCCACACGCGCGCGGGGCCCCGAGACTACGCGAAACGCAATGTCGGCAAGCTGTTCCTGGGGACGTGCGGTAATGGTTTGCGTGATGACCGCTTCGAAATAGCCGTTCTGCTCGAGCGTAGCGCGCATCTGCTGCGCGGCACGCACCATCTTTTCCTGGGTGAGGCGCGTCCCCGCATCCAGTTGGCTGGCCTGCTCGAGCTGCATATTCATGGTGGCGCCGGTGGCGCCGTCCACGCTGACGGTTGCAATGAAGGCGCGCGGAGTGCCGGCGAAAACCAGAGCCACGCCGTCGGTCAGGCGCGTGCCGCGCGCCTCAATAGTTTCGTAGAGGCCGGTGGCATATAGCTTGCGCAAACTGCTCTTCAGATTCTCCTCGGTCAGCGGCGCACCTTCAGCCTGGGGCAGATGGCCGGCAAGCGGCTGCAGTTGCTCGGCGGGAACGCCCTCGAATGCAATGCTGCGAACGGGCAGGCCCTCCCACTGGAGAACGGAGTTGGGCGTTTGCACCGGATGGTTCGAGGGCCCGGCGGACGTTGCACTCTGTGCGTTACCTTCTACGGGAGCAGGCACTGAAGACACCGGAGCGGCTTCAGGTGCCTGGCACCAACTGCGGAGCGGCGCGCTGCCTGCAACCAGAATGACGGAGGCGAACAGAACTCCGGCGCGTACCGGCCGCTCGGCCCGGCGCCGCCGTTCGATTGGGATAGAACAGAGCCTGCATCGGGGGATCAGGTAAGCACCACGCCGTTCTTCCGGCTTTGTCCGCAAGACCATATCTTTAAAAGACGCGGGGTAATCGAATGTCAAATCAAGGCCAACGGGGCTCACCACGCGATGTTGCAGGGTGTCGGCTGCGCTCGATTGTTGTCCATGGTCCGCCAATCCAAGATACTTCCCCTATACTAACGAGGAAAGAAGCCAAGGCAAAACCTGAGCAGTGGTGGATACTAGGTCGGTTTGAAAAAGGCTCATCCCTCAGGGGCTAAAGCTCCACTCAATTTTGGAGCTTTTACGGCAGATTTAAACTGACCCACTCCCCAGCGAGGTCAGGCGCCGATTCCTCCAAAGGCCGCCATGCCGGAATGAGGGACATAATCTCAACATCGGTCATCTCCAGCATCGCAATCGTGCATCTAAGCCTCAAGCGGTAGCCAGAAGGAAGCGCATGTCTGACGTCCCCACCCCGACACAATCACCCCAGCGCAGCCGTGCAAACGGCGGTGGGGGAGCGGCAGCCGGAAAACCCGCGACTACCCAGCCGCCCAACGCGGCCGACGCCGAAATGTTGGCGCGGGCTCAAGCTGGCGATCATCAAGCTTTTGCCCAGCTCTATGCTCTGCACAAACGGCGCATCTACTCGCTTTGCCTGCGCATGGTGGGCAACGTGGCCGAAGCTGAGGACTTGACGCAGGAAGCTTTCCTGCAGCTGCATCGCAAGATTGCCACGTTTCGCGGGGACTCGGCCTTTTCCACCTGGCTGCATCGCCTGGCCATCAATGTGGTTCTGATGCAACTGCGCAAGAAGGGTTTGTCGCTGATTTCTCTGGACGAAGCCATGGAGCCGAATCCGGAGGAGGGTCCCAGCCGAAGCTTTGGCGCTCCCGATCTGACGCTGACGGGAACCATCGACCGCCTGGTTTTGGAGCACGCGATTGCCGATCTCCCAGCCGGCTACCGGCTCATTTTTATCCTTCACGATGTGGAGGGTTTTGAGCATAATGAAATAGCATCCATGCTGGATTGCTCGATCGGTAACAGCAAGTCGCAATTGCACAAGGCGCGTTTGAAGCTGCGCGATGCCCTGCGCGCCCAGAACCGCCTGGAGGCGCGGCCATGAACGATGACTTCAGCAAAATGAGCTGCGTCGAATTCCAAGATCGAATGGCCGAGTTGATCGGTTCAGGAGAGGATCTCACTGCGCATCCTCACGTGAAAGACTGCGCAGACTGCCGCGCCCTGCTGGCCGATCTGCAAACTATCGCCGAGGCAGCACGGCAGTTGTTTCCCAGCGTGGAGCCGCCGGACGAAGTGTGGGAACACATCGAGTCGGCCATCAAGCGGGGCGACTAGAGCGGTTTCGAAGACGGGCTGGCGATGCACCATTATTGGGTTGCCCCAGGTTTGCTGCGTCGGTTGAGTAGCCATTCATCCTGTTCCCAAACCCAGACCCACCCTGTTCGCCTGCCGTGGCCTACTACGGGAGAGCCCCTGCGCCTCACCTTCATGGATTTTCAGCCGATAGACCGGTGGGATGGCCGCGGTGAGCCAAATCCCGGCGGCGTGCTGAACTGGCCGGTTGCAAGGCATTCAGACCGCGTTTAGACGTCGGGTAAACCATTCAAATGGAAACCCATTAACAAGACAGGGAACCCCGGAAGGGACGGGCACGTAGCATAAGCTTAAACACGCAAAGGAGAAGCGCCGGAGGGTCAGATTTGCAACTTTTCCCTTTCTGACCTATCTAATGATAGAAAAGTTGATACGGGGACACTCAATGCCAAACCATCCAGCTACACCCTCGAACGAAATCACACCCAAGAGCGCATTGGGAACGCGCATCATTCCGGTTTTGCCGGTTCGCGATACAGTTCTGTTTCCTCACGCGGTCCTGCCCTTGACGGTAGGCCGGGAAAGCTCGATCCAGTTGATCGAGTCGCTTGGCGAGGAGCGGGCGATTGTGGTCGCGGCGCAATTGGACGCGCGCCTGGACACGCCCAAACCCGCCGATCTGCACACGGTCGGCACCCTCGCCACGGTGCACAAAGTTGTGCGCATGCCCAACCAGAGCCGTTTTGTGTTCACTGAAGGCGTGAGCCGCGTCCGGCTGGTGCGTTTTATCCAGTCCGAACCGTTCATGGTGGCCGAGGTGGAGACGCTGGAGGACGTGACGCCGGCAACCTCTGCCGAGTTCGAGGCGCTGGTGCGCAACGTGATCGGCCAGTTCCAGCAGATCGTCGCCGAGTCGCCTACGCTCTCTGACGAGTTGCGGACCATCGCGGCAAACATCGAAGAACCCGCCCGCCTGGTGGATTTTGTGGCGTCCTCTCTGCCCTTCCTGACCACGGACGACAAGCAACTGTTGCTGGAAGCGACGAGCGTGGTCGACCGGCTGGAACTGCTGAACAAACTGCTGGTCAAGGAGATCGAGGTGCAGCAGTTGCGCGCCAAGATCCAGACCGAGGTGCAGGACCAGGTGCAGCAGTCGCAGCGCGACTACTATCTGCGCGAACAGATGAAGGCCATCCAGAAGGAGCTGGGCGAACAGGACGAGGGCCAGCGCGACGTGGAGGACCTGCGCCAGAAGATTGAAGCCGCGGGCATGCCCGAGGATGTGAAGAAGGAAGCCCTGAAGGAGCTGGCGCGGCTGCAGCGCATGTCGCCCATGGCCGCCGACTATGGGCTTACCCGCAACTACATCGAGTGGCTGGCGGTGCTGCCCTGGAACAAGAGTTCGGGCTCGAAGATCGATATCGTCAAAGCCAAGGACATTCTGGATGAGGATCACTACGAGCTGAAGAAGGTGAAGGACCGCGTCCTCGATTACCTGAGCGTGCTGGAACTGAAGCCGGATATGAAGGGGCCCATCCTTTGCTTTGTTGGGCCGCCGGGAGTGGGCAAAACCAGCCTGGGCCGGTCCATTGCGCGGGCGCTGGGCCGCAAGTTCCAACGCGTCTCGCTGGGCGGCATGCACGACGAGGCCGAGATCCGCGGACATCGCCGGACCTACATCGGCGCCCTGCCGGGACAGATCATCCAAAGCATTCGCCGGGCGGAAACCAACGACCCGGTGATCATGCTGGACGAGGTGGACAAGCTGGGGCGCGACTTCCGCGGCGATCCGGCCTCGGCGCTGCTGGAGACCCTGGATCCGGAGCAGAACAACACGTTCCGCGACAATTATCTCGACGTCCCGTTCGATCTGTCGAAGGTGCTCTTCATCTGCACGGCGAACATGCTGGACACGGTGCCGGCGCCGCTGATCGACCGCATGGAGATCATCCCGCTACAGGGTTACAGCGAAGAAGAGAAGGTGCACATCGCCAAGCGCTACCTGATTCCCCGCCAGATCAAAGAAAACGGCATTACTCCGGAGCAGATTGAGTTTCCCGAGGAAGCGGTGCGGCACATCATCCGCCACTACACGCGCGAGGCCGGGGTGCGCAAACTGGAACAGACCATTGGGACGGTTTGCCGCAAGGAAGCGCGGCGGGTCGTGGAAGGGCACACCGAGAAACTCGTGGTAACGCGCGAGATGCTGAAGGAATTCCTGGGCGGCATCCAGGTGCGCGTGGAGACCGAGGTTGCGGAGCGGGTGAAGCGCCCGGGCGTGGCCGTCGGCCTGGCGTGGACGCCTGCCGGCGGCGACATCCTCTTCATCGAGGCTAACAAGATGAAGGGCAAGGGCGGCTTTACCATGACCGGCCAGATCGGCGAGGTGATGCAGGAGTCGATGCAGGCCGCGCTGACCTGGGTACGCTCCAACGCCACGCGGTTGGGGCTTGCCGAGGACTTCACCAAGGAACTCGACATCCACATCCACGTGCCTGCAGGCGCCATTCCCAAGGACGGCCCTTCGGCGGGCGTCACCATGGCCACTGTGTTGGTGTCGTTGCTGACCGATACGCCGGTGCGGCCGCTGACGGCCATGACCGGCGAGATCACGCTCAGCGGCAACGTCCTTCCAGTGGGCGGAATCAAGGAAAAGTTCCTGGCTGCGCGACGGTCCGGAGTGGACACCATCATTCTGCCCGCGGAGAACCGCCAGAGCGTGGAAGAGGACCTGACGCCGGAGATGATCGCGGGTGTGGATGTGCACTACGCCAGCCAGATTGAAGACGTGCTGGCCGTGGCCCTGCCGAAATTGGCTATGCGGCCGCAACTGCAGCCAGTCGCGACCGAGGTCCAGGTGAGCGCGGCGGCATAACCTTTGCTTCTTTGTCGAAGCTGGGCCGGCGCACTTGCCGGCCCTTTCTTTTTCTGTGAGAATTCTCATTCGCGAACGCTGCTGCGAGGTTAAGGACTACACTCCCATTAGAGGAACAACTGAATGCAGAGTATGGGCGTGTTATGCGTAGCGCTTCTGCTGCCTGCGGTGCTTATTGGACAGGGGGGCCCGCCTCCCGATGAACTGGCCATTCGCGGTGTGGTGCAGAATTTCATGGATGCATGGAATGTTCACGACGCCAGGGCGTTTGCGGCGGTCTTCTCAGAAGACGCGGACTTTACCAACTGGCGCGGAACGAGTGCAAGCGGGCGGTCGAGCATCGAAGCACTCCATGCGCCAATGTTTGCGACGATCTTCAAGAACAGTCATCAGAAGTTCACGGACATCAAAATCCGGTTCATCCGTCCGGATGTCGCGGCGGTCGATGTGCACTGGGAGATGACGGGAGCGCTGGATGCCGCAGGAAACCCAAGGCCATTCCGACAGGGGCTGCTGATGTTTGTCATGGCAAAAGACCAAGGGAGATGGCAAATCTTAGTGATGCACAATCTGGACATCACCGCATTGCCCGCAATTCCCAAATGAGCAGTGCGCCGCCGGCGGGGTCGGGCCGTGTGGCGCACTAACAGCGGAAGTCAGCCCGTGAAGACTTCTGGCGCGGCACTAAAGTCATGTGCAGTCCTGCCGATGAGAAGCGGGGACTCCATTGCGCGGACGCGCGCGGATTGCGGTGAACATGGGCTCTTCTCAAGCACACCCCCACATCATCGTTCCACTGCATCTCTCGGGAAACACGACCGCACAGCAGAACCAGCAACTGCAGAGTCGCCTGGGCGACGCCGCACACAATGCCTATCTGACGGCGATCGAGCGGCTCGACAAGCAAAGCGCGCAGGCCGTGCTTGAGGCGGAGTGCGAGGTCAAGGCCGATATCGCCAAAGCAGTGACGGAAATCGTACACAGCCACACCATCAGCAACAAGTACGAGGAAGAGGAAGTGGGTTCGGATCGCAGCTATCCGTCAACTCATTGCGTGCGCCCTGTGGAGGCGCAGGTGACGGAGCTGAGAAAGGCCTTCCCTGCGCTCGGCGCTTGCCAGGAGAAGCTGGGCCGGCTGCCTCTCCCCGAGGGAGCCGAGGCCTGGTTTGCCATTCCCCGCTGGGAGGCCGTGGCGCCCACCTACAACGAGGCGGTGGAGAAGATTCTCGAGGTGCTGGCCAAAAAGCGCCGGATTTCGAACCGCATTGCCGGACGCCTGGGCAAAGAATACCTGTGCCAGACCGAGCGCTGTCGGCTTGCTGAGACCATTCTTGCCGATCAGCAGCAGGGGTGCGACATCCTGGTTGTTGCTGCGCAGGCCGGCATGCTGCATCGCGGCTGCTCGTCCCGGCGCACGCGCGCCTCTTTGGCCGGCAATGAGTTTTGCCTGGGCATTTTTGCCGTTGCGAGCATCCTCATCACCCATACTGAGCGCCTGTCGGACGGTAACTCCCTCATGATCGATTGCGGAGGCGATCAGTACTCTCCACGGGCCGACTACACCTCCGACCGCGTCCCTCTCTTCGACTTCGATCTTGCCGGAATCGAATTCAGTATCTTTTACGAGGACCGTGCCCGCAATCTGTGGGGAGCGCCCACCGGTTTTCTCTACAAGCTGGCCTGATCCGCCACGCAAGCTCCGGATTTTCGGCTGCCACGTCTAACCGACAGGCGGTATTCTTTTTCGAGTGATGCGTGTGCAAGTGATCCCATTTGGGGTATTGAAGGATTGGCTGGGAGCCTCCGCGGCCACCGTGGAGCTGCCGGATGGTGCCACCGTGGCTGTGCTGCTGGAGCGCCTTCGTGGCACATTGCCGGCCGGTCCCGCGGCAGAGGTCCTGGGCAGCATCGCGGTAAGCGTGAATGCCGAGTACGCCCTGGCCGCGCACATTTTGCACGACGGCGACGAAGTCGGCTTGTTGCCCCCGGTCTCCGGCGGTGCCGCGCGTACGGGTCCTGCGCGGACGGCGAATCCTTTGGACGAGAACAGTGGCGATGCGAGCGTCAGCGTCGCGCTGACTCGCGAGCGCATCGACGCGGAAAAGATTGTTGCCGCAGCCAAGAGCGGCGAAGATGGCGCGGTGGTGGTCTTCGACGGCATTGTGCGCAACCACACGCGCGGACGCCGGACCCTGCATCTGGATTACGAGGCCTACGAAGAGATGGCGCTGCGGCAGATGCGGGAACTGGGGTTGAAGGCGCGCGAGCGATTCGGCGTGAGGCAGGTGACGATGCTGCACCGGCTGGGCCGCCTTGAGATCGGCGAGACCAGCGTGCTGATCGTCGTGGCGTCCGCGCATCGCAGCGCGGCCTTCGAGGCCTCCCGCTGGCTTATCGATACGCTCAAGCAGACTGTGCCCATCTGGAAGAAGGAAACCTTTGCCGATGGCGCGGTGTGGGCGCCCGGCGATCCGTTTCCGAAAGAGATTGCCATAGAGTCAATAAAGTCTGGGGAGGCGCCGCATGAAACCTAGCTGCGGCCGCGGCTCCGGCATCACAAGGCGCATGGGCCTGAGTATGCTGCTGGCCGTGGCGGCGGTTGCGCTGGCCGCGCAGGACTCAGTCGCCACCTTTCACGTGGACGTGAAGCTGGTGAGCATCTTCGTCAATGTGACCGACAAGAACGGCGCAATTGTGGGCGGCCTGACGCGGGACGATTTTGCCGTCTATGAAGATAATCGCCTGCAAGATATCGCAATCTTCGAGCGGCAGTCGGAGCTGCCGTTGAATCTGACGCTGGCCATCGACACGTCAGGCAGTGTGCGCAAGGACATGAGCGAGGAGGCGGCCGCGGCCCGGCGCTTCACGCACGCCATTTTGCGTCCGCAGGACCAGATGAGTGTGCTGCAGTTCGCCACCGAAGTACACGAACTTACGCCCTTCACCAACAAGATCTCGCAGATCGACCGCGGCCTGGGCGAGCTGCACGGCGATTGGGCGACGGCGCTCTATGACGCCATCTGCTTGGGCTCTGAAAAGCTCGGCAAAAAAGAAGGGCGCAAGGTGCTGGTGGTGATCTCAGATGGCGACGACACGGCCAAGAGCTCCACCTACGCGCAGGCCCTGGAAGCGGCGTTGCGCAACGAAGTGATGATTTACTCGCTCATCGATGTGCCCATTGAAGCCAGCGCCGGCCGCGACCTGGGCGGCGAACACGCGCTCATCACGATCGCAGAACAAACCGGGGGCAAGTATTTCTATGTAAGCGATGGCGGCCTGGACAAAGCCTTTGCCAAGGTGAGCGACGATCTGCGCACGCAGTACTTGATCGGCTACTATCCGCACCACCAGGCGCCGGGTACGAACTTCCACCGCCTGACGGTGCTGATTCCGCGCGCCGCCGCCGATGAATTCAATGTCCGCAACAAAACGGGGTATTACGCGGATTCGCCGGCCAAGAGCAACTGATCGGACGCCGCAACACGGTGCGCCGGCCATTGCCTTTCATTGAAAGTTCGATAGCAGATACTTCCCGCTGCTCTCTTTCACCACAACCACGTGCTCTTTGCCCGCGACGTCGTCGATATGCGGGAGGTCAGGCGCGTTGATCAGCAGATAGTAGCGCTTGGGGGTGTTCCACAGGCGTGCGAACTCCGCGTCGTCAATAAACACCGCGGGTGCATCCGGCGCGTACGAACCGTATTCGAGATTGTTGCTGCGGCCGTTGAGCAGCAGCGCTTTGCGATCGGTGTAGAAAAAGACCGACGAGAAGGCGTAATACGCGTCGGCTTCGATCAGGTCGCCCGGTGGGCTCTGGAGCAGGCTTTGCGCAAGCGGATAGGAGCCGAGATATGGATCGAAGCGGACCAGCGCGATGCGCGCCGCCTGAAAGAACACGATCATGCCCACTGTCAGGACCGCAGCCATCTTTCCCGGGCTGCGCCGGCTGAACCACGCGCCTACTAGGCAGAAGCCAAAAGCCGCGGCCGCCAGAGCCAGAGGCGCCTTGAGATAGGCGAAGGCCGCGAGCGTGAGATCGGCCATGTGTCCCATGGAGAGCGTGTAAAGCTCAGGATGTTGCGAGAGCGCGTCCGCCAGCTCGCCGTGCGCGGGAATGTTTGCCACCAGCACGAGCACCGTGGCCAGAGCAGCAAAGATGACGGCAGACAGCACCAACAGGATGCGCGTCCCCGCCACGAAGAATTTTCTTTCCGCCAACGCCGATCCGATAAGGAGAGCGAGCGCCGGGTAGATCGGCATGGAGTAATACTCCTGCGTGGTGGAGAAGGTGAAGAAAAGCATCACCACGGCAATCCAGCACAGCGCCATGCAATGAACCCGCGCGGCGCGGGTGGTGCGGCCATAGTTGAGCTTTACCGCGCCCGCCAGATACGCCGACCACGGGAACAGCCACACCAGGTTCAACATCCAAAACAGGGTTCGGGGAACGGTGTTGTAGTCGCGCGGGTAGCGCAGGTTGAGGAATCGCAACAGGTGCTCGTTGAAGAAATAGAACCAGAAGAAGCCGCGATACTCGCCCGGCCCGCTGTGCATCGAGAAGGCAAAGAGCGGCGGATTGCGTACCATGGCGAGCACATGCCACGGTGCCGCAATGAGCAGCGCTACTGCGGCGATGGTAAGGATCTTCATGCGGCACCACGCGGCGCGCGCGAAGATTTGCCGTGTGCAGGCCATATAGGCCAGGCCGGTGAGCACAGGGAACACGCCGGCGATCAGGCCCTTCAACAGCAGTCCGCAACCCAGCGACGCGCCCAGGATCGCAGCCCAAAGCAGGGGCCTCGGTTCATCCGGCTCAAGCAGCCGCAGCCAGGCCCACACGGCTGCCGTAATCATGAGCGTGAGCGTGGCATCCGGAATAAGAATGCGCGTGAAGAGGTAGAGTCCGGCGCACGTAGCCAGTGCGAGTCCGGCGAAGAGGCCGGCACGCTTGCCGATACCCCATTTGCCCAGGCGGTAAGTGATCCAGCAAAGCAACACCACGGCAAGCGCAAGAGGCAGCCGGGCCGCCCAATCGCGTACGCCGAAGACGCGGTACGAGCCGGCCATCATCCAATAAATGAGCGGGGACTTTTCAAGATAGGCCACGCCGTCGAGCCGCGCCGTCACCCAATCGCCCGATTCGAGCATGGTGCGGGCGATTTGCGCCTGTACGGCGTCGACGTCATCCATGAGCCGCGGTGGGCTTACGATATTTGCGAAAAATACGAGGCAGGCTGCCAGAGCAACGGCGGCTCCGCCAAAATAGCCTCGTCCGGCGACGCCAGCACTACTTGGTCCGCCGGCGGCGCTTCCACCTTCCACCGCTTCATCCAGAGAACGAGCATTAGCAGTCCCCACAGATGGTACCCCCAGTTCGCTCTTCGATTCTGATGTTCATCCATCAGGCCTTGCACGGCCAGCCAATGGAACAGGCCTGTTTGCCGCACCGAGTTTTCGTTCAGGCTCTCCACCAGTAAAGGCCTCAGGATTCCGCGGAACCACTCATGAATGGGGATGTCGAGGCCGACTTTCGGCTTCTTCATCAACAGGTCGCCCAGGTTTTTCCGCATGAGCGTGCGCAGCACCAGCTTGGTTTGCTTACCCCGGATCTTGAACTTTTGGGGCAGGCGCGCGGCAAAATCCACGATTCGATCGTCGAGGAACGGGGGACGCACCTCCACGGAATGGGCCATGCTCATGCGATCGACCTTGTAGAGCAGCGCATCGGGCAACGAGTAGCGCTGATCGAATTCCAAATAGCGCTCGAGGGAGCGCCCGGGCCGCATCCGGCTGAGCAAGTCCGCGAGCGGCGCCCGATCGGCAAAACGGAAAAAGGCTGACTTCTCGTCCTCGCTGAACGATCCATTCCAAAAGACGTGGGCGGCTTCGGCCGAAAGCAGAGATCCCTGCAAAAAGCGCTGCAACTTGTAGTCGAAGCCGATCTTCTCGTCGGAGGCGGGCAGGCAGCGCGCGCCAGCCAGGGCCGCCCGCAGCAGGGGCCGCGGCACAATAGCGCTGGCCCTGCGATAGCGATCGGCTCTGTACGTCAGGTAGCCGCCGAACAGCTCATCCGCGCCTTCACCGCTGAGCGCCACCGTAACCTGCTGCCGGGTCATTTTCGCCAGATACCACACCGGCACTGCGCCCGCGTCCGCGCTGGGCTCGTCGGAGTAGTAACCGAGTTCGGCAATCATGTCCGCCAGGTCCGCGCTTTCTTGCAAATCGATCTCGGTGTGGCAGGTGCCGTAGTGGTCGCTTACAGCACGGATAGAGCCGCTCTCATCGAACGATTTGCCGTGGAAGGTAATGGAAAATGTCTTCAGTTTCTCCGGGCGCTCGCGCACCGCATAGTGCGTCAGCGTCGACGAGTCGAGGCCGCCGCTCAGCCAGATGCCCATGGGCACGTCAGAGACCAACTGCTCGGCCACGGCTCGGCGCATTAACTCGTCAAGTTCTTCCGTGGCTTCGTCCATGGTTCGCGGAGCGTGGCGGTGAGCGGGTTCGGGCACGAAGGAGCCGATGGAAACGCGACCTTGCCGCCACTCCAGCACGTGACCGGGCATCAGCTTCACGATGCCGTCAATCAACGTGAACGGGCCAGGAACGTAATTCAAACCGAGAAAGCAATTCAGTCCTGCGAGGTCGATTCTGCGCGGAACGTCGGGATGCGCAAAGATACATTTCAGCTCCGACCCGAAGAAGATCTCGCCGTTCTGCAAGCAGTAGTAAAGCGGTTTGATGCCGGCACGGTCGCGCGCCAGAATGAGTCGCCTCTCCGGCTCAGACCACAGCGCCACCGCGAACATGCCGCGCAAGCGGGAAAAGCAGTCGTTTCCCCACTGCAGGTAGGCGTTGAGCACCACCTCGGTATCGCATCGCGAACGGAACCGCCGGCCCAGGCCCTCGAGTTCTTTACGGAGGGTGGAATGGTTATAGATTTCGCCGTTGAAAACGATCGTGCAGGAGCCGTCCGGACTGTGCATCGGCTGGTCGCCATCTGCCAGGTCGATCACCCTTAACCGTGCCGCGCCCAAGGAAACATGCGCCGTGCTGAAGCCTGCTTGCCGGTCCGGACCTCGATGTACCAGGCGCTGCAGACCTGTCTCCAGGACACCGTCTGGAAGCCGGTGGGAGAAATGTGTATAACCGACGATTCCGCACATCTTGCAGATACCGCCTTCGATCTGCTTCCTAATCAACGACTTAAACGCAACTACACCAGGCACACAAATCTCCTGTTGATATAGAGGGATATTTTTGCTCTATACCGTGGCAGAAATGGGGAGCCCGTGCCGTCGATTAAGTTACCTTAATCATATAATTTTTTCGCAATCGTGTAAAACCGGTGGGCAACATGTGCATCTAACTAAAACTTCCCAGAAATCACGGTTCGCGATGTATGGCGGAAGTAGCCTGACGATGCGCATCCATCTTCCTTCCGGCTTCGCTGTTTTTCAGACCGGCTAGCCACGGCGAAACGACGCAGCCGATGGCGCACGCTGCTCCAACGCCGATGGGCCGCATCTGCGGCGGGACGCCGAAGGCGTCCCTGCATCTAAAATGGCAATATGACGTCTCCACTTTCGTCGCGCCGCCGCTCCAAGATGCCTCCGCCGGGTGAAACCGGCCAGGAAGGGCTCTACCTGCGCTCGTTGAGCGATCGCCAGGTGGTTGTGAACATCAAATTGCGCGACGGCGAAACGGTGCGCGGTTGGATCGAGTACTTCGACGACTCGATGCTGCGCCTGACGCGCGAGAATCTTCCCAATTTGTTTATTTATAAACACCAGATCCGCAGCATCAGCGAAGTGGGCCGGCGGCGCGTGCCGCGCTATGAGACGGCGGAGGGGCCGGGCCCGGGCGGGGCAGGCTCGGGCGAGGCGGGCCTGTGAGCGGCACGGCGGAGACGGCAATCCAAACATTTGTTCCCAAGGCCGCGGAGATCGCGCGCGAGGCGGGTGCACGGCTGCGCGAGTACTTCATTGCAGGCGTGGAAACTGAGTACAAGGGCGACGTGGACCTGGTGACGGTGGCGGATCGCACCGTGGAGAAGCTGATTCGCGGCCGGCTGGGCGAGATCTTTCCGGAGCACGGCATCTACGGCGAAGAAGGCACGCGCGAGCGCATGGACAGCGAGTACCGCTGGTACGTCGATCCGCTGGATGGAACCACCAACTTCGCGCACGGATTCCCGCAGTTCTGCGTTTCGATGGGACTGGAGCACCGGCCTAAGGGCACGCAGCCGGATGAGGACGGCACGCTGGTGGCCGGAGTGATTTACGATCCCATGCGCGACGAGCTTTTTACGGCCGAGCGCGGGCGCGGAACCCAGGTGAACGGCAAGCCGGCGCGGGTTTCGCGCGTGGCGGAGCTGGCCGAAGCGCTGCTGGCAACTGGATTTCCCAGCCGCAAGCGCCACGCCAGCCCGAACATCCACTTCTACAACGAGTTCACGTTGCGCTCGCACGGAGTGCGCAGGGCCGGTTCGGCCGCGCTCGATCTGGCGTATGTGGCTTGCGGCCGATTGGAAGCCTTTTGGGAGTTCAACCTGAATCCCTGGGACACCGCTGCGGGAATTCTGCTGGTGGAAGAGGCGGGCGGGCGCGTAACAGATTTTGCCGGCGCGCACTACCGGCTGGCCAGCGAGGAGATTCTGGCCTCGAATGGATTGATTCACGAAGAACTGGTCGGGTTTTTCAGCGATATGTTCGCCGGTCGGAATCTTTCGCCCATCCCAACCGCTGAGGAGTTTGCGAAAAACAGGGAGCGAGGGAACAAGGGAGCAAGAAAGCCACGCCTGAGCGCACTCGGTTCGGGGACGGCGGGCTTGCGTTCGATGTCCCATTTCACACGTTGGCTGGCGCTGCCAAGCGTGCCCGCCGCGAATGGGCGGTTGCCCTCGCTCCCTTGCTCCCCTGTTCCCTTGCTCCCTGTCTTTCTGCTACTATCAGCGTCGAGAAGTTCGGTGCAGCACTTGAAAATTAGGCTGCCGGAGATTCCCGGAGAGAGCAGAAATGGCATACGTCATTGCAGAACCCTGTATCGGCACCAAGGACACCGCCTGCGTGGACGCCTGTCCCGTCGATTGCATCCACCCCAAGAAAGATGAAGACGGTCACGCCGATGCCGATCAGCTCTTCATCGACCCGGTCGAGTGCATCGACTGCGGCGCATGTGTTCCGGTCTGCCCGGTATCGGCAATCTTTGCGCAGGACGACCTGCCGGAGAAGTGGGCCCACTTCTCCGAAAAGAACGCCAAGCACTTCGGCCGCTAACAGGCGCGCCGGATTCCATTCCACCTGAATTGTGGCGCGACGCGCGTCCTGCCTCAAGCGGGACGCGCGTTTGTGTCTTTGCGGGAATTGCTAGAGAGCTTCATGTGGAACAACACACGCAACGAGGCGGCGAAGAGCACTATGCCAGCAATTCCATTCCGGCATCGCGCGCCGCAATCTTGTCGAACGTCACGGTTTTGCTGCATCCGGCGGCACGGCCCGATGCGGCGATGAGACAATCGGCAAACTCCGCTTTGCCATTGCGATACCGTTGCAGCGCTTTATCAACGATGTCTGCTCGCTCAACAACGATGGAATCGAGCATTGTCAATTTACCCATCATTATGGCGATCGTCTTTCGATCCAGCCGTCGAACCGACTTCATAATCCAGGCGAACTCCAGAATGGTCGCCTGACTTACCCACCCAGGGTCGGCGCTTGACAGAGAATGAAAGAAGGAATCCGTGAGACGGCTTTGAGCCGGGTCGTCCTCAATAAAATATCGGACAAGCACGTTCGTATCGATTCCGATCACGCCGCTTCATCCTTCGAATCGCTCACGGAATCGTCTGAAGGCAACTCTCCTACGCTTTTCAAATAACTTTCAGTGACTGCATCGCCAATCGCCTTATCCATTTCCTCGATGGTCATCGGCGGTACGAGACCCGCCAGGCAGCCCCGCAGGTCCCGAATCGAGCCGACCCGCCGTACGATAAACTCCCCATTCTCGCCGGGAAAGAACTTTACTTTCTCTCCAGGCTTCAGCTTGAGGGCTTCTCTCACCTCTACGGGAATGGTGATCTGCCCCTTCGAAGTCACGGTCGCGGTTGGCATCGGCTCTCCTTACATATTCAATTATACCTTACTTTCTCTCAATATTCCTTACTTTTATGGTATCTACCTTACTTTTGTTTATTGCTCCTTACATCACTGTAACTTATCCCGTTTCAGCGGAAACGGCGAAACTGACCGGGAGCGAGGATAATAGCCCCATGTCCGTGTTCACCTCGGAAGCCGTGGTTCTGCGTACCTGGCCGGTGCACGAGGCGGACTTGATCGTGAGCTTTTTCACGCGCGACTACGGACGCATGCGTGGCGTGGCCAAGGCGGCGCTCAAGAGCCGCAAACGCTTTGGCGGTGCGCTGGAGCCGATGACACTGGCGAGGGCCTGGTTCGCCGAGCGGCCGCGTCAGGAACTGGTGCGGCTTGACCAGTTGGAGATTCTGCGCTCGCCGCTTTCCGCGCCGGTGGATCACACGCGCATGGCGGTGTTGAGCTTTTACGCCGAGGTACTCGACGAGATCCTGCCCGAACGCGACCCGCAGGACGCGGTCTTCCGGCTGCTGGTTTCGGTGCTGGAGCAGACATCGGCCATCGAGTCCGAAGTTAAACAACCATGGATGGCACTCACCTATTTCTCGCTCTGGATGACACGCCTGATGGGCCTCTTGCCCGACACGGGCCGCTGCATGGTCTGCGGCGAAGCATTGCTTGGGGCGCAGGTATCGTTCTCGAGTTCTGCGGACGGGCTTTTTTGCGGCCTGCACGCGAACGGCTCGGCGAGCGCGCTCTCGGCTGACAGTTGGCAACTGGCGCAGCGCATGCTGCGTACGCCGGCATCTGCTTTTGCTGCCGAGCCGTGGCCGCGCAAGCGCGGACAGGATCTAAGGCGGTTCACGCTGCAGACGCTGGAACGGCATCTGGAGCGGAAGCTGAAGAGCGCAGAGGCGCTGGCGAGGCTGGGCGGGTGAGCGATTGTCGAACGCCGTCAATTAACTTCCCTTGACGCGAAAAACGGTAGCAAGTTACTTTTGACATGACCTAAGTTCCTGCCTTCTCCATCCCAACTGCTAAAATCGATTTTTAGTCCCGATGAGAGAGATTTGCCTGTGTCCCCTGCCCAAGCCGAACCACGCGTAACACCCACCTCGCTCACCTTTCAGGATCTACTTTTCCGCCTGCAGGCGTTCTGGGCGGAGCGCGGATGCGTGATCCAGCAGCCCTACGACGTAGAAGTGGGCGCGGGAACCATGTGTCCGGAGACATTTTTGCGCGTGCTGGGGCCCAAGCCCTACAGGGTGGGCTACGCGCAGCCCTCGCGGCGGCCGGCCGACGGGCGCTATGGCGAGAATCCGAACCGGCTCTTCAAGCACACCCAGTTCCAGCTGATCCTGAAGCCGCCGCCGGTGAACGTACAGGAGCTGTACCTCGAGTCGCTCGAGGCCATGGGCATCGGCCTGAAGCATCACGACCTCAAATTTGAAGAGGACAACTGGGAGTGGCCGGCCGGCGGGGCGTGGGGCGTGGGCTGGCAGGTAATGCTGGATGGTCTGGAGATTACGCAGTTCACCTACTTCCAGCAGTGCGGCGGGCTCGACCTCGATCCCATCTGCGCCGAGCTCACGTATGGAATGGAACGCATCGCGGCGTTTCTGCAGGATGTCGATTCGATCTACGACATTGTGTGGGCGCGCGATCCGGAGACGGGCGCGGCGGTGACCTACGGTGACGTTCGCCTGGCCGAGGAGTTGCAGTTCTCGGTCTACAATTTCGAAATGGCCGACGTGCCGCGGCTCTGGGAGCACTTCAATAGCTACGAGGCTGAGGCGCAAGTGCTGCTCGAAAAGGCGAACGCGCTTTTGAGTGACGAGAACGCTAGTCCGGAAGCAAAGAGAAGGTTCCCGCTGCTGCCGACGTACGAGCTGGCGCTCAAGTGCTCGAACCTGTTTAATTTGCTCGATGCGCGCGGCGCCATCAGCGTGACGGAGCGCGTGGGCGTGATTGGACGGATTCGCAACCTGGCGGTGGGCGTGGCGAAGGCATGGGCGATACAGCAGGAAACGAGTCAGCAAATCGGCGAGCCGGCAAGTTAGCTTGCTCGCGGAATTGGCGGAGCTTGGGGAAAAATCCTCAGGGGCTAAAGCCCGCCAATCTTGATGGAACTTTTTTTCGGCACGACCAAAGTCGTGCCCTTTCACGAAACTGTTTTTTGCAACGTGTTGTAGCAATTGAGAAACAAACGAATGGCTGACTTTTTATTGGAAATCGGTCTCGAAGAAGTTCCGGCGCGGATGATAGCCGGGGCCGAGGCCGAACTGGGCCGCCGGGTGAGTGATCTGCTCAAGCGCGAGCGGCTGCTTGCGCCCGAGGCGAATCCCGAGGCGAGTGTCGTCGCGAAGGTTACCACGTACTCCACGCCGAGGCGGCTGGGCGTGCTGGTCGAGGGCGTATTGGCAAAACAGGTCGACACCGAGGAGGTGTTGACGGGCCCGTCGTGGAAGGTGGCCTTCAAGGACAGCGATCCCACGGCCGCCGCGCAGGCCTTTGCGAAAAAGGCCGGCGTAGCCGTGGCCGAGCTCAAAAAAGTGATTTCGCCCAAAGGCGAATACGTAGGTGCGACGGTGAAGCGGCCGGGCCGCACTGCGAATGAGATCCTTGCGGCTGAATTGCCGGCGCAAGTGCTGGCGATTTACTGGGCCAAGAACATGTACTGGCGCGCGGGCAAGCCGGAGCGCTTCGTCAGGCCGGTGCGCTGGGTGGTGGCGATGATCGATGCGGCCGTCGTGCCGCTGGAAATTGCCGGCATCGCCGCGGGCAATGCCAGCCGCGGGCATCGTGTACTGCATGGAGAGGCGCCGGTTGCGATCGACGCGGCCAACGCATACAAAGAGGCGCTGCGCGGGGCCTACGTGGTTTGCGATGTGGCGGAGCGGCGCGAGATCGTTCGCAAGGCGCTGGACGCGGCTACGCGTACCGTTCCCGATGCGCGTTGGCGCGAGGATGAGGCGCTGGTGGAGACGGTCACGCACCTCACTGAGTGGCCCACGGTGATCCTGGGCGGCTTTGAAGCCGAATACCTGGAGCTTCCGGAGGAAGTTCTCGTCACGGTGATGCGCGACCACCAGAAGTATTTCGCGGTGGAAGACGCGAACGGAAAACTTGCGCCGCACTTTCTGGCGGTGCTGAACACCCAGGCGGACGCGGAGGGCGCGGCGATGATCCGGCACGGCAATGCGCGCGTGCTGCGGGCGCGGTTCAAGGACGCGCGGTTCTTCTGGGATGTAGACCAGAAGACGCCGCTGGCCGAGCGCATGGAAAGCCTGAAAAGCGTGACCTTCCAGAAGGAGCTGGGCAGCTACTACTGGAAGACCGAGCAGAACCTGGCGGTGGCGAATGTCCTGGCGACCACGTTGACGGGCGTGGATTTCCCGTTCGACGAAGCAGCGTTGTTCAAGGCAGTGGAGCTGGCCAAGACCGATCTCACGTCCGAACTGGTGAAAGAGTTTACCGAGCTGCAGGGTGTGATTGGCGGGCTGTATGCGCGAGCGCAGGGGCTGGACGAGCGGGTTGCGCTGGCGATTTATGAGCAATACAAGCCGGCCGCGACGGAAGACAAGATTCCCGTGTCGGTCGAAGGCCAGCTTCTGGGACTTGCCGACCGGATGCAGACTATTGTGGCGATGTTCGGCATTGGCAACGCGCCCACGGGATCGAAGGATCCGTTAGCATTGCGCCGCGCGGCCAATGCCGTTGTGAAGATTCTGGCCGAAGCGGGATTGCCGCTGACGCTGGGCAATGTGCTCTATGCATCCGGCGTGGAGGGCGAGAGCAAGACGCAGGTCAGGGAGTTCCTGCGCGAGCGGGTGCAGTTCTATCTCAAAGACGTGCGCGGCTTCGCCTACGACGTGGTCAACGCCGTACTGGCCGTGAGCTTCGACGACGTTGGCGACGCCGTCGCACGGGCCGAGGCACTGGCCGCGGCGCGAGGCTCTGAAGATTTTGTCGCGGTTTCCGCGGCGTTCAAGCGCATCAAGAACATCCTGCGCCAGGCGGAGGAGAAGGGCTATCAACCGGCGCAGCCGAAGCTCGGTCAATCGGCGCTTGAGGCGATCGACCTGTGGCAGCAGACGAAGGAACTGGCGGGGCAAGTTGCGAAGCTCCGCGAGCAGCGGAAGTACGGCGAGGCGCTGGCCGCGATCGCCACGCTGCGGCCCGCGGTGGACACGTTCTTCAACAAGGTGATGGTGCTCGATCCCGACCCGGCGCTGCGCGGCGCGCACCTGGGCCTGATTGAAGGGGTGCAGCGCAGCTTTTCAGGGATTGCCGACTTCAGCGAGATCGTGACGGGGTAATTCCCGCCGCTCCCCACGGCATGTTTGCCGCTTTCAGCGCCGTTATCGACCGGCGCTGCGCTGGCTTCGACGTCTAAAATCAGTAGAGATGTCTGACACGCTTTATCTGAGCCTGTGGTACCCGAACCTGCGCCTGGAGGCGCTCCCCGACAAGCTGACGGCGGTGCTGGGCGCTTTTGCCGCGCACGGCGGCGAGGAGAAGGTATACGCCGCCACGGTTTGGCCGGTGAACTGGAGCGAGGCGCCGGTGTTTCAACGCGTGTATGGGCGCATGGGCGCCGGTCCAGGCTCGACCCCAGGCGTTGAGCCGCGACAGGCCGTTGCCGAAGCTCTTGAGCTGCTGCACGACGACTATGCCTATGAATTTCAAATGGGGTGGAATCTGTGGGAGTGGGAAGACGCAGCTCCAGCTGCCGAAGCAACTCCGACCCAGGATGCGAGTGTTTTAGGCCGTTGGGCGCGGGGTCCAAGGCTGGTGCGCGTCACCGGCTACGGGCCGCTCTTCGATGAGGGCGCCTACGAGCAGGATGGGCACATCCGCATTGACTTCGGCACGGACACGCCGTTCCTCGAAGAGGACGCCGATCTGGATCAGGTGGGCGCGCGGCATGTGGAAGAGAACGTGCGGCAGTTGGTGGAGCTGGCCGGCGGCGTGGAGAAGGCCTCGGGCGCCACGGCGCGCCTGTTGTGGAGCGAGCTGGGCGAGAGTCTTGCGCAGCGGCTGGCCGAGCGGCTGGGGATGAGGAACTAAGCCGTGCGCTTCACGATCGAGCGAATCCGGACGCTGGTGCTGGTGGCAGCCGCGCTGCTGCTGGTGGCGCTGGGTGCGTTCCTGGTGCGCGCCAAGTGGAAGAACCTGCTGAGCCGGCGCGACCTGCCGCAGCGGCTGGGCCTGGGTATCACGGAAGAGTCGAACGGCTACAGCTACTCGCACAATCTGGGTGCGCATTCCAAGTTCAAGATTGATGCCACGAAGACCGTGACGCTGAAAAACGATTTCATCGAGCTGCACGGCGTCGTGATCGAAATCTACGGCGAGGACGGTACCGAGACCGACAAGATTACCGGCGACGAGTTCGAATACAACCAGAAGAGCGGAATCGCCTCCGCGCAGGGGCCGGTGGAGATGATGTTGACGCAGCCAACCGCGCCGGCCGGTGGCGGCAAGAAGGTAGATCGTTCGAACAAGGCGGTGGGCGCGGACGGCGATGCCAGCCAGGTTCAGGTGAAGACCAGCGGAGTGACGTTCGACCGCAACACGGGCGTGGTGACGACAGACCAGCGCGTGGATTTCTCGATGACGAAGGGATACGGGAGCGCGGTGGGCGCCTCGTATGACTCCGAACGTGGCTACCTGACTCTGGTGCAGGCCGTGGAGCTGACAACGTATCGCGGCCAGGATGAAGTGCAGATCCATGCGCAGCACGCGGAGTTCGATCGCGGCGCGCAACTGTGCCTGCTGCGCGCGGCAACCTTGGAGTACCGGGAAGGCCAGGCCAAAGCGGCCCAGGCCAGAGTCCTGTTTCGCGACGATGGATCGGCAGCGCACCTGGACGCGACGGGCGGCTTTTTGCTGACCACGGCGACGGGTGGGCGCTTGGCGTCGCCAACTGCGGCTATGGACTTTGACGAGCACAACCAGCCACGCCACGCGCACCTGGAAGGCGGCGTGATTCTGGATTCGAAGCAAGAAGGGACCACGGCGCAGGAAGGCCGCACGGTACATGGCGCCTCGCCCACCGCGGAACTGGATTTCACCGCCCAGGGCCAGCTGCGCCACGCGCACCTGGAGCGTGGCGTGACCATGCAGAGCGATAAAAGCAGCCTGGAGACCGCCGGGCAGATGCTGCATGCGAGCCGGACCTGGCGCTCACCGGTGGCGGATGTAGACTTCCGCGCGGTCGAGAGCGCAGGCAGGACCCAGGTGGAACCGGAGACGATTCACGGCACGGGCGGCGTGGTGATTACGAGCCAAAGCCGGCTCGGCACTGCCGCGGCCGTGCCTGCAAAGATGGTTGCCGATGAGGTGACGGGCACATTTGGCGCGGGAGCGGCGCTGCGCACGCTGGTGGGTACGGGGCACGCAGAGATGGAACAGACCACGGCGACGGGAGCACAGCAAACGGCTAGCGGGGATAGATTGGCGGCGGAGTTTTCGGAAAATGGGGAGCAAGGGAGCAAGGGAGCGAGCCACCCCATCGAGCAAAAATCACTCGCCGGGGGCCCCGGCAGGGAGCGAGGGACCCGGACCACGGGTGGGGCGCAGACAACGGGCGCTCCCGATGTGCAGTCAGCCGAGTTGGATGGGCATGTGGCGCTCATTGAGCAGCCCGCGGCAAAGCCGGGCGCACCGCCGCAACCGCCGATGCGCGCCACGGCCGGGAAAGCGGTGTATGAGGGCGGCGGCGAGTGGCTGCACCTGACCACGAATCCCCGCATCGTGAATGGCGGGCTGGAGCTGACTGCGGACAAGGTAGATGTATCGCGGCAATCGGACGAAGCCTTCGCGCACGGCAATGTGAAGGCGACCTGGACGAGCGAGCCACAGACCGGCAGAGCGCCGAACGGCGACGCAAACCAGGGTGTCACGGCTCTCGGCGGCAATGGACCGGCGCACGTGATTGCCAACGAAGCGCAAATGAACCAGTCGACGGGCGAAGCCACATTCCGGGGCCACGCGCGGCTGTGGCAGCAGGCGAATTCCGTGGCCGCGCCGGAGATCGTGCTTAACCAGCATCTGCAAACGCTCACGGCGCGGACCACCGATCCAGGGGATCCGGTGCGGGCGGTGCTGTTGAACGCAGGCCCGCCGGGAACGGGTATTGGCGCGGGGAATGCGCACGGCCAGGGCGCAGGAGGAAACACGGCTCCGAAACCAGCAACGCCTTCCGTGATTCGAATACGCGGAGGAGATCTCAAGTACTCCAGTGCGGAAAACCTGGCCGTAATGCATGGCGGCGTGGCGGGCGCGGTGGTTGCAGAGACGGGAACCGCTACTTCGACGTCCGATACCGTGGAGCTGCTCCTGATTCCAGCGGGAAAGGGCGACAGCGGCGGACCGGCGCAAGGGGGGCAGACACAGGGCGCCGGCGGCCAGGCGCAAGTCGACCGCATGGCGGCGACGGGACACGTGGTGCTGACGTCTGAGGGGCGGCGCGGAACCGGAGAGCAGTTGGTGTACTCCGGCGTGACCGGAGACTACATGCTGACCGGCACCGCGGCGACGCCGCCCCGGATGACCGACCCCGGGCAGGGCAATGTAACCGGAGAAGTTTTGATTTTCCATAGCCGCGATGATAGCGTCAGTATCGAAGGCGGCGGACACCAGACACGAACTGAGACCACCGCGCCGCAAGCGCACGGTAAATAGCAGCGGAAGCGAGCCAATAAACTGAATGGAAACACTGTTTGCCGAGGGTATCGGCAAGAGCTACAAGGGAAGGCAGGTTGTCCGGAGCGTCGACCTGGGCATCTCCCGCGGTGAGGTGGTGGGACTGCTGGGGCCAAACGGCGCCGGGAAGACCACCTGCTTTTACATCATTGTCGGCCTGGTTGCACCGGAGGCTGGGCGCGTGCTGGTGGATGAGAACGACATTACGCGTCTGCCCATGTACCTGCGCGCGCGCAATTACGGCCTCAGCTACCTTCCGCAGGAGCCGTCGGTTTTCCGCAAGCTCACTGTGGAAGAGAACATTCTGGCGGTGCTGGAGGCGCAGCCGCTGGGCAATGAGGAACGGCGGACACGCACCGAAAAGCTGATCAACCAGCTCAATCTGGGGCACATCCGCACCACGCGCGGTTACGCACTCTCAGGCGGCGAGCGGCGGCGCGTGGAGATCGCACGGGCCCTCTGCATCCAGCCGAACTTCATCCTGCTCGACGAGCCGTTCAGCGGCATCGACCCCATCGCGGTGCTGGAGTTGCAGAGAATCATCTTCGACCTGAAGGCCAGCGGCATCGGTGTGCTCATCACCGACCACAATGTGCGCGAGACGTTGAGCGTAACCGATCGGGCCTACATTATTGCCGAAGGCAAGATCTTCCGCTCCGGAACGCCGCGCGAACTGGGCAACGATGTGGAGGTGCGGCGAATCTACCTGGGCGAGGGATTCTCGCTGGGTTAAAGCCTTTTTTAACACTTCCTGAGGAGTCCCGCGGCCGAAAAGTAACCCCTCTGTGCGCTATGCACTGGCGCATGAGTGCGCAACAGGGCTATAAAATTTCATACAGAGATTCCGGAGAAGGGCTATGGCCCGATCCGGGACCGGTGGCTCAAAAAATGAGCCGTATCTCCTTTAAGATTTTTCTCACACGGTTCGGCTCGCGGGTACACTCGCACTGAGCCGAACAAGGAATGGGCTGCATCCATGGCGCTACTCGAGCCAAGACTGAATCTAAAAGTCGCGCAACGCCAGATCCTGACTCCGGGTCTAATGCAGATGGTGAGCGTTCTCGCCCTGAACAAGGTCGAGTTGAAGGAGATGATCGATGCGGAGATGGTGGAGAACCCCGTCCTGGAGGAGATTGACGAAACGGTTCCAATGCTGGACCAGGTGGCAGGCCGCGAGGAGCGGCTGGAGCGCGGTGTGGAGGAAACGGCCGCGCCGCCCAAGGACATCTTCAACGAGATTGATTTTGGCTCCTACTTCCAGGACTATCTCGATCCCGGCTATCGCACGCAGCCGGAGTATGAAGAGAACGAAAAACCCTCGTTTGAAAACTTTCTCTCCCAGCCTACAACTCTGTCCGATCACCTGGCGTGGCAGCTGGGAGCTCTGAGCCTGGACGCGCAAATGGAAGAGGCTGCCGACTTTGTGGTCGGCAATCTGGATGAAGACGGGTACCTGACGGCCAGCGAAGAGGAATTGGCGGCGGCCTTTCGCCGGGCTCCCGAGGACGCGCCGTCGGGGAACGGCCACTTGCCGGATGAGGCGGCGACGCTCGATCTGATCCGCCGCGCCGCCGACCTGGTGCGGCATCTGGACCCGGCAGGCGTAGGCGCGCGCGATTTGCGGGAGTGCCTGGCCATGCAGATCGCGGCTCAGCAGCAAGAGTTTGGCCAATTGTATGGCGGACCGCTCCAAGAGACGGATATAGACGCGCACGGCAGCTTCCGCAGTGAGGCCGAAGCCCGCGTCGAGGAGCGGCGGCGCGCCATGGAGATTGCGGCGCTGATTGTGGAGCATCACTTGCCCCTGTTGCAGAAGCGCGACCTGAAAGACTTGGCGCGCGCGGTACAGGTGAAGCCCGAGGAGGCGCACGCGGCGGTCGAGTTTATCCGCACGCTCGATCCGCGCCCGGGACGCATGTACAACCGCGAGCAGACGCGGCTCATCGAGCCCGATGTGTTCTTTGTGAAGCGCGGCGGCGAGTGGGTGGTCTCGATGAACGAGGAGGACCTGCCCAGCCTGCGCCTGAGCCGGCGTTACCGCAGCATGCTGGTCTCCCGTGAGACCGACAAAGAAGTGAAGGAGTACGTGAAGGAGCGCTTCCGCTCAGCGCTGCAACTGATGCGCAACATCGCGCAACGCAAGAGCACCATCCTGCGCACGTGCGAAGTGATTGTGCGGCGGCAGCAGGAGTTCCTCGACAAGGGCGTGGAAGGTCTGCGGCCCATGATGATCAAGGAAGTAGCCGAAGAGATCGGGGTGCATCCTTCGACCGTGAGCCGCGCCGTGGCCAACAAATACGCGCACACCCCGCAAGGCGTGCTGGAATTGCGGTTCTTTTTCTCGGAAGGCGCGAACGGCCCCGAAGGCGCGGACACCCCGCTGCTGGTCCTCAAGCGCAAGGTGAAAAAGCTCATCGAGGACGAAGACCCGGGCCACCCGCTCACCGACGATCAGCTAGCCGCGATGCTGAAGTCGCAGGGCATCCAGCTCACGCGCCGCACCGTGGCCAAGTACCGCGAGGACATGAACATTCCGTCGACGCATCAGCGGCGGAAGCGGGAGTAGCTGGAAGCTTCCGGCTTCTCACTGACCGCAAGACCACGGATTTCCGGCGCCTCGTCAGAATCGACGCTCTATCATGGAAAGCAATGAGATTGAGTCGTCGCGATTTGCTTCGCAGTTCCGGTTATGCAGGCGCGGGAATTGCCTTGGGCCGCGCTGCCACGCCGCTCGCCTGTTGGGCATACAAGGGTGCGGTGCCATCGCCCTCGCATTGGAGCGGGATGCGGATGGCGGCAACGCCCGCCTCGAAATATCGCGCTTACCGTTCGAAGACGGTGAAGGACCCCGAAGCGCCGACCTGGATTCAATTGGACCTGGGTAGAACCGTCACGGTCGATGCGGTTCAGCTGTTTCCTGCTTCAGAGCGCATGTTTCCCGGCCGCGATCAGTATTATGCCGGGGAAGGTTTTCCGTTGCGTTTTCGCATTGAGGCGTCGGAGGATTCGGTTTTTTTGAGCCCGATCGTCATTGCCGATCTCTCGCAATCGGACTTCCCGGACCCAGGCGACCAGATCACTGAGTACGCGGCACGGGCGGTTCAAGCGCGTTACGTGAGGCTCACTGCGACAGCCCTTCGTCCTGTCAAAGTAGCTGCGCCCCACGGCGCGCCTGGCGCGCGAACGCTTGAGGACAGCCCCAATTACACGCTGACGTTAGCCAGGATGGCGGTGATTTCAGCCGGCGCCGAGGTATCTGTCGGCTGCAAGGTTTCTGCCGACGACCCATATGGAAATCCAGAGCTTCTGTCTCAACTTACGCGCCCGCCGCGCCAGGATGGAGAAGAGATCCATCGTGACAACCCGCATGCGGTTACCGATCTCGCTACCTGGAAGCCGGTGAAGTACGCGGCGCAAGCACCTAGGACGGGAGTGACCTTGGCGGGCGGCCTCTTTGAGATCGCGATGCGGAATAACATCGCCTATCTCCTCGATTCCTACTCGGTTGAGGAGCTTCTGCGCCAGTTCTACGAGCGCACAGGAAAGATCAAGGACTTCAAGCCTACCGGCTCACAAATTTTTTGGGAGGAAGATCTTGCCGGCTCCAACGCGGGCCGTTTCTTGATGGGAGCGGGCAATACGCTCCGCTGGGTGGACGATCCCGAACTGCGCCGCAGATTGAATGCCGTGGTGGACGGCATCGAGGAGTGCCGCGAATCCAATGGCTACATCATGGCGTATCCGGAAGACACTGTCTTTTTCTCGGAGCGCGCTGCCTACACGCGCGCGTGGCTCACGCATGGCTTGCTTGAGGCGGCTTACTGCGGCAATGGGAAGGCACTTCCGTTGCTGCGCGGCTACTACGACTGGTTCAACCGGCAGAGCTTCCTGCCCGAGATGCTGCGCGGCGCCATTCAGGGCGGCCAGGGCATGATCGCCAATACGCGCGTGGCTCTCAGCCCCGTGGGCAAAGCGGCCGATGCCCAGGTGATCCAGCGCTACTACCAGGAAGATGCGTGGCTGCACGGCCTGGCGCGGCGCGAAAAGGAGCAAATCTGGCAGTACCCCTACGATCGTCCGCACTGCTATCTGCTGACCAACCTCGAGGCCTACCTCGATATGTACTTGCTCACCGGAGAGCCTCTTTATTTCGACGCGGTGCTCGGCGCGTGGGAGCTTTACCGCGAGCACTGGCAGCAGGCCGGAGGCAGCATCTCCATTATCGAATTCAAAATCGATCCTCCGGACAGCAACTATCTCAGCCAGAAACTCGGCGAACTGTGCGGAAGCAGCTTCTGGGTGTTCCTCAGCCAGCGCTTCCAGCTTTTGCATCCCGATGAGGAGCGCTACGCCACGGAGATCGAGAAGTCGATTTACAACGTGGCGATTGCCAACCAGGATGGCGGGAAGGGTCTGCGTTACCACACCGTGCTCGAAGGCGTGAAGGAGGCTTCAACGCACCACAACTCGTGCTGCGAAGGACAGGGAACGCGGCTGCTCGGCTCGCTTCCCGAGCACATCTACTCCATTGCGGAGGACGGGTTGTATGTCCATCTTTACGAGCCTTCCACGGTGCGCTGGCAGCAGGGCGGCAAGACGATGGAGTTGAAGATCAGTACGCGGTTCCCCTTCGACACGCGCGTGCAGGCGAAGCTGACGGTTGCTGCCCCTGTTCGCGCCAACCTGCGCATCCGCATTCCTTCGTGGGCGGTGACGGAAATGCCAGTGAACGTGAACGGAAAAGAGGCAGGCACAGGCAAACCAGGAAGCTACCTTGCGATTGACCGCATTTGGTCCAGCGGCGATACCATCGAGTTCGTTCTTCCCGCGGCCGTCCGCGCCCGGCGCTACAACGGCACGGACCAGATTGCGGGCAAGACGAGAGATTCAGTTGAATACGGCCCCATTCTTCTTGCCGCTTTGGGCGCGGGAAAATTGGACCTCGCTCTTGGCGGTCCTGGGGACGAAGAACATCTCGCGCGCGGCGTCGAGCCCATCAAGGACACGCCGCTGCACTTCGCGGTTCGCGGCAATCCCGATGTGAAATTTGTACCTTACTGGCAGATTGCGGATGAAGAGTTCACCTGCTACCCGGCGGTGCGTGCTTCGTAGGTTGCTTGTGCTTTCCTCAACCTTAAGAACGGAGCCGGGCGTGCTCTACGGATCTGTCATCCTGAGCGACGATTGGCGCGGAAGCGCGCCAATCGGAGTCGAAGGATCTGCGGTTGCTTTCCAGCGCCCATGCGAGTCGCGCTAATAGTAGCTTTACAGCGTCACACTGTTGTTCATCCGCGTGATCTCCGGTAAGTCGCCGCCGCATTCGACGGTGACAGTGGCGCCTTTCAAATCCGCGCCCGCGGGCACGGCGAGCTTAACCTGCGCCGTTTTCGGCATGAGGTCGAGCGGCGCTTTGAGCGCGGGCACCCGCGCGGTGGCGATGGTCTTTCCCGCCTCGTCGCGCAGAATCACTTTCGACGCAGGCGCGTCGACCGCGCCCAAACTGTGCACGGTGACGGTCATCTTCCCGCCCTCCACCTTCACGTCGTCCGCGCCGATCCCCAAATCGGGACGCGACCAGTAAGGCACACCCTTCTCCATCAGCTTGAGCTCCAACACGGTCGTGGTGTGCGGGGCAAATGTGAAGTCGAGGCTGGTGCTTCGTTCAAAGCTCGCCGTCCGGGTGCTGACATTCTCCACCGGATCGGTTTCCGCGTTGCCGCGCGTGCCCTGCGTGATCTCCCACTTGCCCGGATCGATCTCCCATCCCGTCATCCGCGTCTGCACGGGAACGGCATCCAGGTTGTACACAACGATCTTCAGATGATCCAGCGTAGCCACCGGAACGAGGATGCCAAGACTTTGCGGCGTGGCCGGCGCGACAAATCGCCAACTGACGGCATTGCCCGGATAGATATGATTGCGGATCAGCGCAACGCCACCAAAGCGCGCACGCTGCAGTTCTGTATTGACGAACATGGGGCCCGCGGAGTCCGTCACGCGATCGATCCAGAGACTGCCTTCTGTATTGATCCATTCGCGGTTCGATTCCGCCTGCAACTGCGCCGAGTAGAGCCGCTCGAGATATTTCGTATCGCCACTGACCTGCCAGGCGAAAGTCTCGGCAGACCCGGTAATGGATTGCGCCGCGGTGGGCGCCACTCCGGTTGTGGAGTCGATCGCTCCTGCCGCCGCCACCAACTGCTTGCCCCACGCGTCGCGCAAATTCAGCATGTCCAGTGCGTCGGAGCTGATATGCGCGAGCGACGACGGGCCCGCGTCCATAAATGGCAGCAAATACTTCTTGTCGCCGGTCCAGCGATATGCGGCCCAGAACATGAAGTCGGGCGTGGCGTCGCCGCCGGGCACATCTTCATCGGTCTTGAAGTTGATGTCTGTGCGCGTGACCCACCTGCCGTCCGCTTCCTGCTTGCGGTGCGCCAACATGCCGTCGACGGTCTCCAGCACCAGCTTGCGCGTCTCCGGCGCGCCGTTGAACAGCACCAGATCGAGCGCGGGATGAAAGTCCATGTAGGATCGGGCCTTGGTCCATCCCCATACGCCGCCCTCGGCCATCTTTGTGCCGCTGAAATAGGCAGAGCGGACATGCCGATGCCCGGCGGCGTTGACGCCGGTCAGCCACTCCAGTCGGCGGGCCGTCAGCATCGCGCGTTCCAAGTCTTTTGGATTGCCGAAATCCATCAGGAGCGACTGGCCGAGAACATTCAGACCATCCTCGTAGCTGTGCAGTTCGTCAAACTGTGCCGTGGCCAGTCCGTTGGTCCACATCTTGTTTTCGTACATGGCCTCGAGTTCTCTCGAGAGCGACGTCTTCAATTTCCCCGGCTCCGTGCCCATGAGGGCGAGCGATGGAAACAGATTGGTGAAGTCGCTGTCGTCGCCGAGGCCGCCTCCGAATTCCCCGTCCCACGCCTGGCGCCAGTCGATATAGAAGTCTGCGATGCGCTGGAAGTAGTCAACGTCCCGGGTCTGGAGAAAGGCCCACTCCGGCACACCTGGCGGCGCCGCCGGTAGAGCGAAATCGGGAGCAGCCGTCTCCGGGTTCCATTCGTGCCAGTATTTGCGGCCGAGATCGTTTTGCGGATCCACACGCAGCAGGTCGGTAATGTCGGCATAGAAACGGTTGTAAGCATTCAACCGCTTGCTGTTGACGTGCTCTTCCGTCATGTTTGAAAAATTGTCGCGCACCTGGGTCAGTCGATCGGCAATGTGCTCAGGCAACGCGTCCTTGTAAGGCTTGAAAATCAGCCGCACCTGTGCGCCTTCGAGAGACCCTGCATTAAACTCCGCACTGGCAGACGCGATAGTGATCAGCAGGCTCTTGTCGTTGGGCAGAATGCGGTCGCGCGTGTCCAGCCACAAGGTGTGCGCCTCGCCCGGCTTGACTGAAAATGTGAAGTTGAGCATGTCGCGCATGGGCCACAGCGGATCTCGCACCTCGATGTTCATCGGCACATAATCGCCGTGCGTCGGCTTCACGTTCAACGCGGGCAGATCGATGGCAATGCCGTCCAGGCCTGCATCCATGTCGTCCCAGGTATAAGAGGGAATATGTGTCGTGGTTGCCGGCATTCCGCGCAAATCGGCGGGAATGAGGATGTGCACGATGGGCAGGGCGGCCGCGTCCTGTTTGCTGCCCGATGCTCTCGGCGTTAAGCCCGCACGCCGGCCGCCGCCACCACCGCCTCCGCCCGGCATGCCCACGATCAGCGAGCGCTCGTCCGCCGGATAGCGATCGCGAATAAAGTCGACCAGCGGCGTCAGGCTGGGATTGTCGTCCGGAGACGTGGCAATTGAAAGTTTGTAGTGGAGCTGAACGATTCCCTGCGGTGGATCGCCCGGATGGACATAGTAGGCGGAGAATTCGCCGATGGGCGTCTCCTGCTCCACATTGGTGAAGCGCAGCTTGCCGCCGGTCATCGGCGAGAAATCGTGAAAGGTCGTCTCCTGCCCGCTGGGCCGCTCAAACAGCGTCTTCCCCGGCAGCGTCGTTCCATCGAGCCCACTGCGGCGAACTTCCATCTCGGATACATCCGGAGTAAGCAACGTCATGTTGCCGAATGCGCCGCCGCTGAATTCCAGGTGGTTCCAGGGCTCGTCCGGCATGATGAAGGTGATGGTTTTGCCTGAGATCGCATAGCAATCCCAATCCGGCAGTTGGAAGTAATCGAAGCGGCCAACCAGGCGCGAGCGATTGTAGACGCCCGGCCAAGTGGTTTCGCGGATGCCGTCGGTAGCGCGCCACCACCAGCGCCCTATATCGAACGCGTCATTAATCTGCACCTTGCGAATCGTGGTGTTGGCAGCGGGAAGCGGAGCAGGAATATCGCCGGGCCGGTTCCAGCCGTAATGAAACCACCACTCCTGCTGCGTGGCGGCGTTGGCAAGGCTGCGTGTGACAGGGGGAATATTTATTGGTGTTTCGCCTTTGGCGAGCGCTGCTACATTCTCATCAGACAGCGCGCGGTCGTAGATGCGCACCTCGTCGAGGTCGCCGCCGCGATCGTAGTTGTAGGTGCTTTCCACGCCCGTGGGTCCGATGATGCGGGAGTGCGGCCCGAACTGATCGAGCGCCGCATCGAACATGCCCGTGGCAGCCTTTTCGGCCACCATCTTGCCGTCGACGTAAAAGCGGATGCCCGTGGTCTCATCCCATGTGAGCGTCAGAAGTGTCCATCGATCCGGCTTGGGAAAGTTCGGCGTGTCATAGGAGATGCGCGTGCGGCCGAGGTTCACGTCGGTGACAAAGGCATCGAATCCATGGCCGTTGTAATCGATGCGCAGCCATACCTGGTCCCAACTGGAATGGTCCGCGTAGCCCACGCGGAAGATGGGAAACGCCGTCTCGTCCACCGGGTCGCGTGAGCGCCAATAGAACGAGAGCGTGCCGCGCTGCGCATAGATGTTGCCCGGCGCCCAGTAAGAGAGCAGTTGATTGTTGCCGCACTGAATGTAAGAGCCGCTGGCGCCGCCGGGAAAAATCTTCACGTCGTGCACGTAGTTGGGGACGGGATCGCCGCCGGCCGCGTAGTCAGCGTTGAGGTTGTGGTCGCCGGAGAGATAAAAGAGCAGGCCGGGCTCGGAGGCGTGCGGATTGGGCGGCAGAAGCGAGGTGGTGATGGGCGGCGCGTATTCGAGGGCGACCTGGGACTGAACGGCGGCCGCGCAGAGGATTGAGGCGAAGACACAAGTGAGCGAAACAAGACGCGAACGGCGCATGGCAAGCCCTCCCAACGGATGATGGACCTCAAGCGCATTCGTGACGGCGCAAACTGGTCAGACCACCCCCACGGCATTTTCAAGGCAGGGACGCAGAGTTGGCAAGGAGAATGGCTTCCGGTTCTCAGCCTTCACCTGTTAGCCGGCTCGCGGCGACGAAAGGGTAGAAGCTTTGAGCACGATTGGTGAGGAACGCCCTTAGGATGGGGCGCCATTTGCGTTAGGAGTAAGCAGCACGTCGATTTCCTGATGCAGGCGCTGCTGTGTTGCCTCTCCGCTGCTGAAGCCGGCGTCTTCGAAGCGGATATGGCCGCGTTGGTCAATGACAAGAAGAAAAGGCAGAGCCGTCGTGTCCAGTTTCGAAAAAGATTGGCTCGGATCAAGCGCTATCGGGATGGAAATGGACTTGCTCTTGGCGAAATCCGCGACCATCTCCGGAGTGTCCCCGTTTCGCTCTGAATTGACGAGGAGGAAACGGACGTTTGGATTGCCGGCGTACTCGTTGTGAACCGCACTAAGAGCAGGAAGTTCGGCGACGCAGGGAGCGCACCAGGTTCCCCAGAAGTCGATCACTGTGATGTGCCCTTGGAATTGGGCCGTCGGAATCGGTATTCCTTCGAGGGTGGTAAGCGCTAGATCGGGCAGAGGTTTATCGATCTGAGCGTGGAATGAGGTGTGCGATAACGCGGGTCGGAGCAAATCCCCTCCGAGGCCGAAGAGGATGACGGCGCCGAGGCACATCAGGGCACCTGCTATGCGGCGGCGGCTGCGCCAGAGCATCACACCCTGTGCTCCTGCGCAAGTGAAGAGAAGCACACATGCGCAGGAGAACCATGCCGCCGGATCGGGATACGGCTGAGACGCAGACAAAACGGCGACGAGGCCGGGAATGCAGAGTCCGAGACCCGCCAGCAGTCCGTGCAACCAAGGCCGCGGACCGGCCATTCCTCCGGCGACAAAAGCCAGGGCGAGTACCTCGATAAGCAGCGCAATGTTGAATACGGGAGAGTTCGAAGGAAGCAGCATTGCCAGAAGAAGGGCGAATGCGAACGCGGCAAAGCCGAGAAGGAGCGCACGAAAGGAGGCGATCAAATCTGTGAGCTCCATAGGCCCTTCCCCTGACGGATAGGAATCATCGAGCAGAAACCGAGAGCATAAAAGTGACCGTTGTCACGGACCTCGGAATTCACGCGAAATACCTTCTACATCGCCTCGGGGCTTTCGATGCCGAGTAGGGCAAGCGACGCGACGAGTTCACGCAATGTGATCGCTGCCGTGGCGAGGAGAAATGTTTTGCGCGCGGGATCCTCTTCTGTGAGGATGTGGTGGCGATGGTAGAAGTTCGCGAACTCCTGCGCGAGTTGGAAGGCGTGCTTGGCGAGATAAGCGGGTTCCGAAGTCGCGATGCACTGGTCGAGGACCTGAGAAAAACGCCCGGCGCGCAGCCACAGCGCCCAGATGTCTTCGTTTTCTTCGCCGCTGAGGAATGGGCCTAACTCCGCTAGCTCCGCGAACTCCGCTAACACCACTTCGGGGTTCATCCCGCCCTTGCGAAAGATGTTGCGGATGCGCACCACGGCGTACTGAATGTACGGTCCGGTTTCGCCTTCGAAGCTGAGCGCGTCTTTGAAGTCGAAGGCGATGACAGAGTTGCGCGTGACCTTAAGCATGAAGTAGCGCAGGGCGCCGATAGCAATCTGACGGGCGATCGTCTGCCGTTCTTGCTCGGCGTTTTCGCCCACTCCGCCCGTCTGCCGCGCTTCCACCTCGGCGCGCGTGGCGGCAATGAGCTTGTCGATCAGGTCGTCGGCCTTGACGCCGAAGCCCTTGCGGCCGCTGACTTCGATATAGGACTTCTCCTTGTCCTCATCGGAAATGCTGTAGCCGAGTTCCTCCGCGCAACGCGGCGTGAGCGCGACCATCTCGTAGCTGAAGTGCGTATAGTGGTCGGCCTGTTCGGTGTAGCCCATGCCGCGCAACGCCTGGATCACATTCGACTGCGGGTCGGACTGGCGCGCATCGATCACGTTGTAGATGGCCGTCGCATTGCCGAATTGCGGATGATTTGGCTCGCCGTGTTCGGCCGAAATCCAGCACTCGTGATCCAGATACGTGAAGAACGGCTTGTAGCCGAAGTCGCGGCCGAGCAGACCGAACTTCCAGAGATGGTAAGCGATGTCTTTGCCGACGTAGGTGACGGTGCCGTTGGAGCGGACAATCACCTTGGCATCTTCATCTGTCTCACCCTCTGCGGTCTCCGCGCCGGCACGCGTCATCACCCAACAGCCCTTGTTTTTGCCCTCGTTTTCGAAATAGAGCACGCCGGACTGCTTGAGCTTCTCGAACGCCGCTTCCCAGAATTTGAGGTGCAGAATCTCGCTTTCGCGCGGCAGAAAGTTGTATTCGATGCCGAGGCGCAGCATGGTTTCAAGATGCCGGCGCAGGACAGCCGTGGAGATAAGGTCGGCGATTTCGGCAGTTTCATTGCCGCCGTGCTCGATGGCGTGCAATGTGTCAAGTCGGATTTGCTTGCGCGCTCCCTTTTCGGCGTCGGTTCCTTCGGCGTACCAACTCGACGTGCGCGCATAGAGATCCCAGCAGTAGTAGTCGATGGCCGCCTTCGGACCTTCTATCTTTGCCAAATCCTCACAGGCCGCAATGAGCTCGCGCACCTCTGCCACCGATTTCTTTTCTAAATGCAGAAAGCCGACCACGACGTCGGCCACCTGTACGCCGGTGTTGTCGATGTAGTTCTGCACGTCGACCTTGGAACCGGCGGCTCGCAGCAGGCGCACAAAGGTGTCGCCGAGAATGGCGTTGCGCAGATGGCCGATGTGCGCGGCCTTGTTGGGATTGATGGAGGTGTGTTCGACAAGCGCGTGGCCCGGGTGCCCCACCTTCGCGACGCCTTTGTTTTTGTCGCTAAGGTGGGATGGGATGCCAGCCGTCGCACGGGCTGCCACAGCGCGATCGAGGAACGCATTGATATAGCCTGCGCCGGCGACCTCGAAACGCGCGAAGCCTTCGACGGGACCAAGCGCGCCCACGATCTCCTGCGCGATAATTTTGGGCGCCTTACGCAAGGTGCGTGCGAGTTGCAGAGCGATGGGCGTGGCGATTTCGCCGAGATGCAGGTCGGGCGGCGTCTCCAGTGGGATGTTCTCGACGTCGAGCGCGTATTTTTCTTTCAGCGCGGCGCGAAGGCGATGGGCGAGCCGCTTTTCCAGTTCCAGAACCACGCGAGAGCCTCAAAAATCCTTGATTTTCAAGGTGATTCTACCACCTGCGGTGGGGCAGCCTTTCGGTGAGGAGCGTGCCGCGCTAACCTCAGTCGAGAGCTGAAGCAGCGCCGCGCCATACCGTAAGATGGAGATAGACCGCCGCCGCTGGCGCGAACGGAATGCGCTTTCCATGACCGAATCAGTCCCACATCCAGAACGTTTTTACCTGACCACGCCGATTTACTACGTGAACGCGCGGCCGCACCTGGGGCACGCCTACTCCACCATCGTGTGCGACGCCATTGCGCGGCGCAAGCGGGCGATGGGCATCGAGACATGGTTTTTGACCGGGACAGACGAACACGGGCAGAAGATCGAGCGCTCGGCCAAGCTGGCGGGATGCTCGCCGCAGGAATTTGCGGACAAAATTGCCGGCGAATTTCGCGGCCTGTGGGACCTGCTGGGGATCACCTACGACGACTTTATCCGCACCACGGAAGAGCGGCACAAGCGCGGCGTGCAACACCTGTTCGCTACGCTGCGTGACCGCGGCTATATCTACAAGGGATCGTACACGGGGCAGTATTGCGTGAGCTGCGAGGAGTGGATCGAAGGGCCTCCGGGAACGATCTGTTCCATTCACGGTATCGTGACCGAGACCGTGAGCGAGGAGAATTATTTCTTCAAACTCTCGGCCTTCGAGCGCAAGTTGTTGGAGTTTTACGAGGCAAATCCCGGGTTCATGGGACCGGAGTCGACGCGGCGCGAGGTGATTAGCTTTGTGCGCAGCGGCCTCAAGGATCTTTCCGTGAGCCGCACCAGTTTTTCCTGGGGCATCCCCGTGCCCGGTGACGAAAAGCACGTGGTGTACGTGTGGCTTGACGCGCTGGCGAACTATATAACTGCCCTCGGCTACGGCTCGGACGACGACGAAAAGTTTAAAAAGTTCTGGCCGGCAGACATTCACCTGATCGGCAAAGAGATCAGCCGCTTCCATTGCGTTTACTGGCCCGCGTTCCTGATGGCGGCGGGCATTCCCGTGCCGCGCTCGGTGCGCGCCAACGGCTGGCTGCTCTTCGACCAGGGCAAGATGTCGAAATCGCGCGGCAACATTGTGCGCGCCGAAACCGTTCACGAAGTTTTAGGTGCCGACGCGTTGCGCTACTTCCTGCTCAGGGAAATCCCCTTCGGGCAGGATGGCAATTTTTCTTTTGAGGCTCTGGTGCAGCGCTACAACGCAGATCTCGCCAACGGCTACGGCAACCTGGTGAGCCGCGTGGTGAACATGGTGCACAAGTATTTCGAGGGCGTCGCGCCGGAAGCGGGCGCGGAGACGCAAGCTGAAGCAACGTTGCGCGAGAACGCCGAGAATGCGATGGCCGCGTTCGGGTTGGCATTCGATGAGCTGAACTTCTCTGAAGCTCTGAAAGCATTGTGGGCGCTCGTTGCCGAGACCGATGGCTACCTGACGGCGAATGCACCCTGGAAGAAGCCTGCGGATCGCAGCGATGCCGATCATGCGGCGCTGCAGGCGCGGGTGCTCACCACAGCGGCCGAGGCCATCCGCGTGATCACGGCGCTCGCGTATCCCATCGTGCCCGACGCCGCGGCGAAGGTCTGGCGTCAGTTGGGGCAGGGTGAGTTGGCTGACGCGGCAAGAAATGGATTTTTGAAAAATCTCGCGTGGGGCGGGTTGAAGGCAGGTACGAAGTTTGGCGAGCCCGCGCCGCTGTTTCCCCGCGCGGAGAAGGAAGCGATTGAACGTATGCAGAACCTTGAAGACGAGAACAGCCGCACGGTCATAGAGGCGGCGAGCAGCGGCGAAGCGAACACAGGAAAGACGGCGCCGCCGGCTCTCGCGCCGGCTGCCTCGCAAGCGAAGCCTGCCGCACCGGCTGCCGCAAAGGCGGCGACTGAAACACCGGCTCCTCCGGCTTTGAAAGGGCACGACTTCAGTCGTGCCGAAGAGGCAGCGAAAATGGGTGGGGCTTTAGCCCCTGAGGGAAGCTCTCCGTCCCCAGCCGCCAATGCTGCCTCGGCCACGCCCGCCGAAGCCCCCGCGGCTGCAACCGAGGAACGTACGCACATCACCATCGACGATTTTGTCAAAGTGGATTTGCGTGTGGCGCAGATTCTGGTGGCCGAGCGCGTGCCCAAGGCTGACAAGCTGCTCCGGCTCGAGGTCGACCTCGGCTACGAGAAGCGGCAGATTCTGGCCGGCATCGCGCAGTACTACGAACCGGAAAAACTCGTCGGCCGCAAAATCGTAATTGTGGCCAATCTGGCGCCGCGCAAGATGCGCGGCTTGGAGTCGAATGGCATGCTGCTGGCAGCTTCGCTGGAGGGCGGCGCGCCAGTGCTGGCCGGATTTCTGGAAGAGGTTCCGCTGGGCTCGCGTCTCAAATAAATATTCCGGCGCCGACATCGTCTTCGGCTTTCTAGTTTCGCTCATCGGCAGCGGAGCAGCATCCCTGAGCCAACGTCCAGTCACCGGGCCCGGCAGAAACCATGTCCCGAGCACCCGAGGTCCTCTGAACACGGTTGACGTGGCGATGGATGCCAGCAGTTGAGGCGTCTCGTCGAGCCAACTAATTTGGCACAAAGCTCATCGTATCGAGAGCAACTGCCGGCATGCTGCCGGTGCCGCTAAAGGAGCGAAACTATGAGTATCCTTCTGATCATTTTGGTTCTTCTGTTAATCGGCGTGATTCCAGCATGGCCTTACAGCCGCAGCTGGGGACCGTACCCGAGCGGAGGTCTTGGCCTGCTTCTGCTGATCGTTGTAATTCTGATGTTATTGAAGGTGTTCTGACGTGAGCAACGTGCGGGCGACCTATTGCTGCGGAAACGCATCTCCACGTGTATGATTCGCAAACTCAAATCCGGACAATTTCGTTTGTATTCGCGAAAGAAAAGCGCTCAAACTGGCAAGCGCCGCAATCTGGGAACCTTTGCCACTCTCGAGCAAGCCAAGCAACACGAGCGGGCAGTGCAGTACTTCAAGAGACACTGAGCGTGCGGGGGCCGAATCGCCGAACAAGCAGGCGGACGTCACGCGATCCGGTCGCTCTGTTGACGGAAGTGGAACATGGAACTCCTCGCATCGCGGTGAGTTAAGCAACGTCCAGGCGTCGAAAGATCCCGGATAAAGAAACTGTCCAAAAAGCCAGGCATCCGACATATTATGTGGGAAAAGGGCAAGTGTCCCATCGTGTCCCACCGCACCCCAGGAGGCAGTCATGGCCGGTCGTCCCTATTGGTCTGGACAGTTCAAAGTCTCGCTTGTTTCTTTCGGCATCCAGTTGTTTCCAGCCACGAGTTCGCAAAGCGGCGTGACCTTTCACCAAATCGACCGCGCCTCAGGCGAGAGGATTCGCCATCTAAATGTCGATAATGACAACCAGCCGGTAGAGAACTCGGAGATCGTGAAAGGCTATGAATACAGCAAGGGCAAATACCTGATGGTCGAGCCCGATGAGATTGCGAATCTGCGCATCGCGACCCGGAACGTGATCGACGTGCAGCAGTTCGTCGCTCTCGATGAACTGCCGCCGGCGTTGTTTGAGAAGCCGTATTTCGTGGTCCCGGAGCCCAAGGATTCTCCCGAAGCATTCGGGGTGTTCCGCGATGCGATGAAACAAACGGGCAAGGCGGCGATCGGCGAAATTGCATTTGGCGGGCGCGAACATCTTGTGGCAATCGCAGTGCCGCCGGGTGACTCATCGGCCGGCTTGATGGCATACACGCTGCGCTACGCAGAAGAATTGCGCGACAGCAGCGAGTACTTTTCGGAGACTCCCGGCAAGCGCTCGCTGCGCATCGACAAGAAACAGCTTGCCATGGCCACGCAACTCATCGATGCCTATTCGCAGCCCTTCGTTCTCGATGCATTCAAGGACGATTATGAGGCCGCGCTGCGCGAGCTGATCGAAGCGAAACAAAAGCACGTCCCGTTGCCGCTTGCGGAAGCAGGAGCGAAGCCGACCAAGGTCATCAATCTCATGGATGCGCTGCGGCAAAGCGTGTCGAAGGCCAAGAAACCCGTGGCCAGCGAGCGGCCCCGCGAACGGCATGCGACAAAGGCCGCGGGCGCGACCCGCAAGGGCCCGGTCCTGGTAGGCGCGAGCAAACGCAAGCATCGAGCTGCATAAGCTATGGCCGCCGCGCGAAAACCAAAATCTTCTCCCACCCCTCGGACGGACCGTCCGTTGACGCGATACCAGTCGATGCGCGACTTCAGCGTGACAGCCGAGCCGAGTGGCGCTAAAAACGAACCGGGCCCCCAGCGCGCGATGAAAGCGCTGCCGTTCGTCGTGCAGAAACACGCGGCTACGCGGTTGCATTACGACTTCAGATTGGGCCTGGATGGAGTTTTGAAGAGCTGGGCAGTGACCAAGGGCCCGAGCTACTATCCCGGCGACAAACGGCTCGCGGTGCAGGTTGAGGACCATCCGTGGGAGTACGCCGGCTTCGAAGGCACGATTCCGAAGGGGCAGTATGGCGGCGGCACCGTTATGGTGTGGGACAAAGGTGAGTGGGTCCCGCATGGCGACGCGGAACAGGGCCTGAAAGACGGCGAGCTCAAGTTCGAATTGCGCGGGAAAAAGCTCAAGGGCAATTGGGTGCTTGTACGCATGCATGGCCACGCCGGCGGCCCGAACCAAACCAATTGGCTTCTGATCAAGGAAAGAGACAAGTTCGCACGAGACAGTTCCGCACCGGCCATCACCGATGAAGCACCGGACAGCGCAGCCAGCGGCCGGACCATGGATGAGATTGCAGAGAGCCATGACCGCGTGTGGAATTCTGCGGGCGAGACGGAAAGCGGCGCGAGCTCAGCTGCACACAAAAAGAAATCAGAACCGGCATCTCTTTCGGCTCCCCCTGCAAGGAAGCGCGCGACGCCCGTGCCGGACCTCAGGCATATTCCACGCGAGCGGTTTCCCGGCTTCATTGCGCCGCAACTTGCGCAGCAGACGGCTGCGGCCCCGCAAGGCGACCGATGGCTACATGAGTTGAAGCTGGACGGCTACAGGATTCAGATCCTTATCCGGTCTGACGATAGGAAAGCAGCGAAAAACCGCACGGCGAAGCTGCTGACTCGCAAGGGACTCGACTGGACGGCCCGCATGCCGGACATTGCGGATGCCGCGGCGAAGTTGGATGTCGAGAGCGCGATTCTCGATGGCGAAGCGGTCGCCCTCGATCACCACGGAGTTAGCAACTTTGCTGACTTGCAGGCAGCGTTTGCCGAGGGCCGGCAGCGATACATCACATATTTCGCATTTGACCTGCTCCATCTGAACGGGCACAATCTGCGCGGGCTGCCGCTCGAGGATCGAAAGCGGATTCTCGAAGGCTTGCTGCGAAACGAAGACGGCAAATCCCCATTGAAATTCAGCGAAGACATTGAAGCCGACGGTAATGAGGTTTTTGAGAAGGCATGCGCGCTTGGAGCGGAAGGCATTGTGTCGAAGCTCAAGTCGGCCAAGTACACTTCCGGGCGCAGTGGTGCGTGGCTCAAACTGAAGTGCCGCCTGGAACAGGAATTTGTGATCGGCGGATTCACCTTGCCGTCGAAGGGAGGTTCCGGGATTGGCGCGCTGCTGCTGGGCTACTACGAGAAAGGGAAACTCCGCTACGCGGGACGCGCCGGGACCGGATTTACGCAAAAAACTCACCACATGATTCGTGCCCGTCTCGATCGATTGCAGCAAAAGAATTCCCCGTTCGTCGAGGTCCCACCCGGGGAGCGGCGCAGCGCGATTTGGGTCAAGCCGGAGCTTGTTGCCGAGATCGCATTTTCGACCTGGACGCACGACCATCTCGTTCGGCAGGCGGCATTCAAAGGTCTGCGCGAAGACAAGCCTGCGCGCGAAGTGGTGCGGGAAACCGCAGCTGGGTCGACCAAAGCCGAGCGTTCATCGCCGGCGCCGAAAAGTGCGAAATTGAGTGGCCGGCGCCACGGAAAGGAAGCGGCGGCGATGAAGGAGCTGACAATCACGCATCCCGACAAGGTGCTGGATCCGGAAAGCGGTGTAACCAAGCAGCAACTTGCGGAGTATTACATGGCGGTGGCCGAACATATGCTTCCACATATCGCCGATCGGCCCATCAGCGTGGTGCGCTGCCCGGACGGCGTTGGCAAAGCGTGCTTCTTTCAAAAACACGTTGGAATGGGTTTGCCAGCCGGCGTGAAAACTATTTCGATTCGAAATAAAAAAAGCAAGGGATCAGAAGCTTACTTCACTGTGGACTCGAGCGAGGGATTGCTGGGACTGGCGCAAATGGGAGTGCTGGAAATTCACCCCTGGGGTTCCCACAACGAATCGCTGGACACGCCGGATCGCGTCGTGTTCGATCTCGACCCGGACGCGGCGATCGAATGGAAGACGCTCAAGAAAACCGCGCTTGAGCTGAGGGCCAGGCTAAAAAAAGTGGGCTTGGAAAGCTTTGTGAAAAGCACGGGCGGCAAAGGGCTTCACGTTGTCGTACCGATTCGCCCGGATCATGAATGGCCTGAAGTCAAGGAATTTGCACACCGCATGGTGCTGGAGCTCGAGCGCGAGAAGCCAGAACTCTACGTGACGAAAATGACCAAGGCGGCGCGAAAAAATCGCATTTACCTTGACTACCTCCGCAACGATCGTGAGGCGACCTCGGTGGCCCCATTTTCGCCGCGCGCGCGCCCTGGAATGCCTGTGGCGATGCCGCTGGCATGGAAAGAACTGGATTCCGCAAGTGCGCCGGCTTTTCATGTCTCGGATTTTCCAAAATGGCGGACACGGCTGCGGCACGATCCGTGGCTGAAAATGCTTGGCAGCAAACAAAAGCTTAGCGAGTGAGCCGGTAATGCTCGCCGCCATAACTCTATGCTGGTGGTAACTCCGCGTCAGGCCGCCGTCAACCACGAAGGTGGTTGCTCCCCAAGCAAGCCAATCCTCGCCAAATCCAATGAAAGCAACAGGCCCGTAGAACGCTGCATCACATTACGAGAGGTACGTTGTTTATCTGCATAGAGGGTAATTTCACCGTGGCGGCAAATACAGTTGAGCTATTGTTCGCTGAGGAGCTGAAGGATTTGCTTTGGGCGGAAGCTCAAATCATGAAAACTCTTCCCAAGCAGATTAAAGCTGCCTGATCAGCGCAGTTGAAGAGCGCTTTCGAGCTGCCGATCACAGGCCAACGAGCACTGCCGAACGTATCAATCCAACTGCGAAGAAAGCTGCGTAGCGCGGCGCATCGCGAAGAGGGCTTATGCAAACCCGTAGCGAGTTACTCTCCAGGATTCTGACAAAACCTCCGAAGACGGTGGCCGATTTGCTGTCGTCCAATGAATTTACATCCGGCGGCCCCTCAGCGGGGCTGCGCCTGCTCAGTGTGTATATGGCGTATGCCGGCAAACGGCTTAGCGCTTCGCGGAGACATAGTCTTGAACGCGCCAGAGACTTGCTCCTCGAACGCAGCCGGCACGCGGTGGCCGATCAACAATAGCAACCAGAAGTTCTCAACATGAATGCCTCCGATGTGCAGGAACTTCGACAGCAGCTTCACACTCCTCCGACCCGCACGACAGCAGAGCCGTGGCTGCCCGCCATCATTTTGGACTCCGCATTTCCCGCTTCTTCGCTGCTCAATGCTCTCTGATCGAATGTTGCGGTCCCGGGGAGAAACACGCGGAAACAGGTGACACTTCCATCTCCCGCACGAAAAGTCCGGCAGGTAATGCGGCCATCGTGTTTTTGCACGATACCTTGGCTGATCCACAAACCCAAGCCCGTGCCCTTGGTCGATTTGGTGCTGAAGAATGGCTGGAAAAGCCGCCCATGGTCCTCGGGCCGAATGCCCTTTCCGGTGTCGATAATAGAAGCGATGGTGCCCCGCACGTTCGTCGTCCAGTCAGTGGATTCGCGGACAAAGATACCAAGAACTCCTCCGTCGGGCATAGCTTGTATCGCGTTGCCGATCAGGTTCAGAAAAACCTGCCGCAACTCCACCGGGAACCCCTTCACCATGGCCGCCGATTGGTAACGCTTGCGAACCGTAATTCGGTTTGCGATGAGAGTCTTGTGCTGCAACTCGATCACGTCGTCGAGCACTTCCGGCACGAAAACCGCTATCGGATGCTTCGATTCCCGGTAGAAGCTCAGCGTCTGGCGCGTGATGTGGCTGACGCGCTCCAGTTCTTCCTCCGCGAGATCAGCGAGCCGGCGCGCGTCGTCGCCGAGTGATGGATGATTGCGCAGTAAATAAAAAATGTTGGTGATGGCGGCCAGAGGATTATTGATTTCGTGCGCGATGATGCCGGCCACTCGCCCCATTGCCGCCAGCTTTTCGGTCTCGCGAAGCGCCTCTTCCGCGCGCAGCTCGGCGGTAATATCGCGATTCACCTCGAGCACCGCGTCTCCATCCTCATTGGTTGATTTCAGGCAATCCACAACGATCTTCTCGCCGTTCCGGGTGGTTTGCGTCACGCGGCCATGCCAGGTGCGATATAGGCGCAGATGTTCATCCATCTCTGCAAGCGGTGCAGGGAAAACGGATTCGAGCAGCGCGTGCATCTTCTGGCCCAACGCTTCCTCCCGCCTCCAGCCGTAGACCTGTTCCGCGCCGGCATTCCAGTAGCGAATATTGCCATCGAGGTCGCGCACGATGATGGCTTCTGTAGCCAGGTCGAGGAGCTCGGCGCGCGTTCTGAATTCCGCCTCGCTCTTTCTCAGTTCGGCGGTGCGCTCCTCAACGCGCTGTTCCAGCTCCCGGTTCAGCGATTCCAGCAATCGCGTCTTGCGGTGCAGTTCGACAAAGACACTGATCTTGGCGCGCAATACTTCGGGGACCACAGGCACAGAGATGTAATCGACTGCGCCACGGTGATAACCCTGAATCCTGTCGTCTTCGCTGAGATGGACGCCCGAGATGAAGATGATCGCGGTTTTCTGGAAGCGGGGATGCTGGCGTATGACGTCGGCCAACTCGAAGCCATCCACGTCAGGCATGCTCACATCCATTAAAACCACGGCAACATCGGTCTTCAAAAGGACACTCAACGCCTCGCTCGCCGAATTCGCTTTAATCAGGTTTTCGCCCAGTTCGGCAAGAATGACCTCATAACTCAGGAGCTTGGCAGGCTGGTCATCGACCATCAAGATGTTAACTTTTTCATTTGCCGTCATCGATCGATCTCCATATCAGCTTGCATTGGATTCGGGCGAAACCCTTCGATCTTCCATCGCTCAACGATGCAGCCACATGCGCAAAACCGAGAGCAACTGCTCGGTGTTGACCGGCTTTGCCAGATATTCCGACGCGCCAGCTTCAAGGCATCTCTCGCGGTCGCCCTTCATGGCCTTGGCGGTAAGGGCAATGATGGGCAGCCGCCGCAACGCAGGATTCTGGCGAATCACCTGCATGGTTTCGTAGCCATCCATCTCCGGCATCATGATGTCCATCAGGACGATGGCCAAATCGGGAGTGGACTCGATGGTTGCGATGGCTTCGCGCCCGGTGCCGGCGGAGAGCACAGTCATGCCGCGCCGCTCGAGAACACTGCTGACGGCGAAAATATTGCGCACGTCGTCGTCGACCACCAGCACTTTGCGGTTGGCCAGAGCATCGTCGGAACGGTGCAGGCGATCGAGCATATTTTGCTTTTCCGCCGGCAGGTCGGCAATCACGCGATGCAGGAAGAGCGCGGTTTCGTCGAGCAGCCTTTCCGGCGATTCGACATCCTTGACCACTACACTGCGAGCCAAGGTGTGCAGTTGCGCGTCCTCTTCCGGAGTCAGCTCGCGACCCGTAAAGACGACCACGGGAAGGTCCTTGAGTTGCGGGTTGTCGCGCAGTTGCGCCAGCACGTCGAAGCCGCTCATATCGGGCAGGCGGAGATCGAGAACCACGCAATCGTAATTTGTTTCGGACAGCGCGAGAAGCGCGGCGCCGCCGCAGTCGACCACGTCGATGTCGATGTCTTCGTAACCCAGCAGTTCGCGCGTGCTGAGTTGCTCTGCTGGATTATCTTCGACCACCAGCAGGCGCTTGCGGCGTGGTTGGGAGTACTCGCGGATCCGTGTGAGGGCGGCGTCGAGATCCTCAGTGGTGGAAGGCTTGGTGACATAGGCGAATGCACCGCGCGACAGCCCATGATGCCGGTCCTCGTCGAGCGTAAGCATCTGCACGGGAATGTGGCGCGTCGCGGAGTCCTGCTTTAGATGGTTGAGCACCGTCCAGCCCAGCATGTCGGGCAGAAACACGTCGAGGGAGACGGCCGTGGGACTGTACTCCCGCGCCAGCAATAAAGCTTCAGCGCCGGTGCCGGCAATCAGGACCTTGAACCCCTTGTCGCGCGAGAGATCGCATAGCACGCGGGCGTAATGCGGATCGTCTTCGACAATGAGCAGCACGTTGTCGCCCGGCTCAAGATTGGCGCGATCGTCTTCGATGCGCGCCTCCTGCTCAACCGTGACCACGGTAGTCAGGAAGGCCGGCGCGTTTGTCGATGCGCCGCTCCTTTCAGAAGTTTTCGCCACCGGAGGAACCGCGGCGCCCATGTAACTCTGCGGCAGATACAAGGTGAATGTGCTTCCCTGGCCGGGCGCGCTCTGCAGTTGGATTTCGCCGCCGAGCAGGTTGGCCAACTCGCGGCTGATGGCGAGGCCGAGTCCGGTGCCTCCGAATTTGCGGCTGGTGCCGGCGTCGGCCTGCTGGAAGGCTTCGAAAATGATGCGCTGCTTCTCCGGCGCGATGCCGATGCCGGTATCGCGCACCTGGAAGGCGATCACCGAGCCGGCGCCATCCAGGACCGGGTGATTGGCGCTCCAGCCGCTTTCCGCACGCGAAACCGACAGCCGGACGCTGCCTTGTTCCGTGAACTTGAAGGCGTTCGAAAGCAGATTCTTCAACACCTGCTGCAGGCGTTTGGAGTCGGTGACCAGGCTGCGGCCCATGCCGGGATCGGACATGACTTCGAAAGCCAGCCTGCGGTTTTCCGCCTCGTGACGGAATGGACGAGCAACAGCATCGAGGAACGCGCCGAAGAAAACCTCCTCGGCGTCGACAGAAACCGTGCCGGATTCGATCTTGGAAAGATCGAGAATGTCGCTGATGAGGTTGAGCAGGTCGGTTCCGGCGCCATGAATGGTGCGCGCAAACTCGACTTGCTTCGGCGAGAGGCTGCCGTCGGGGTTTTCGGCGAGCTGCTGGCCGAGCACGAGAATCGAATTGAGCGGCGTGCGCAATTCGTGCGACATGTTGGCCAGGAACTCGGATTTGTACTTCGAAGTGAGCGCCAGCTCGCGGGCCTTTTCTTCCAAAGCGCGGCGCGCCTGCTCGATTTCCTGGTTCTTGCGTTCCACTTCGGTGTTCTGCTCGGCAAGCTGCTGCGCCTTCAGCGCCAGCTGCTCGTTGGTCTGCTGCAGTTCCTTCTGGCCGGTCTGCAACTCGGTGGCCAGCTGCTGCGACTGCTTGAGCAGGCCCTCCGTCTGCATCGTGGCTTCAATGGAGTTGAGCACAATGCCGATGCTCGATGTGAGTTGCTCAAGAAATGCCAGATGCGACGCGGTAAACGCGTTCAGGGTGGCTAGTTCGATGACTGCCTTGACGCGGTCTTCAAACAGCACGGGCAGCACGATCACGTTTTTGGGCTTGGCCTTGAAGAGGCCCGACCGGATGGGCGCGGTCGCCCTGGGCAAGTCGGTGATCAACATGCGGCGCTTTTCCGCTGCGCATTGGCCAACCAGACCCTCGCCTATGCGGACCTCGTTCACGTAGCCCTCGGGCGTATCGGCAAATGTGGAGAGCAACACCAGGGTCCCGGAGCCCGCGGCAGGTTCGCTCGAGCCCATCTGATAGATGACACCCTGCTGCGCGTTCACCAGCGGCGCCAGCTCGGAGAGCAGCATGCGGCCCACCGTGCCCAGGTCGCGCTGGCCCTGCAACATGCCCGTAAACCGCGCCAGGTTGGTCTTCAACCAGTCTTGCTCGGTGTTGCGGTCGGTGGTCAGACGCAGGTTGTCGATCATGGTATTGAGGTTGTCTTTGAGCTCGGCCACCTCGCCGCGAGCTTCCACCTGAATCGACCGCGTGAGGTCGCCCTTGGTCACCGCGGTCGCCACTTCGGCAATGGCGCGCACCTGGTTGGTGAGGTTGTCGGCGAGCAGATTGACGTTGCCGGTAAGATCCTTCCAGGTCCCGGCGGCGCCGGGCACGTTGGCCTGTCCGCCGAGGCGGCCTTCCACGCCGACTTCGCGGGCCACCGTGGTCACCTGATCGGCGAAGGTGGCCAGCGTGTCCGTCATATTGTTGATGGTCTCCGCCAGCGCGGCCACTTCTCCCTTGGCGTTCACGGTGAGCTTCTGGGTCAGCGCGCCGTTGGCTACCGCGGTCACCACCTTCACAATTCCGCGCACCTGCTCGGTGAGGTTGGCCGCCATCACGTTTACGTTGTCGGTCAAATCCTTCCAGGTTCCGGCCACGCCTGACACCTGCGCCTGACCGCCAAGCTTGCCTTCCGTTCCCACTTCGCGGGCCACGCGCGTCACTTCGGCGGCGAAGGCGTTGAGCTGGTCTACCATGGTGTTGACCGTGTCTTTGAGCTCCAGAATTTCGCCCCTCACGTCGACCGTGATCTTGCGCGACAAGTCGCCGCGGGCAATGGCCGTCGCCACTTCGGCGATGTTGCGCACCTGCGCAGTGAGATTGCCGGCCATGAAGTTGACCGAGTCCGTAAGGTCCTTCCACGTTCCCGCGACACCGGGCACATTGGCCTGGCCGCCGAGACGGCCTTCCGATCCCACCTCGCGAGCCACGCGTGTCACCTCGGCAGCGAACGAGCGAAGCTGCTCTACCATGGTGTTCAGCGTCTCTTTGAGCTGCAGGATTTCGCCGCGCACATCGACGGTAATCTTGCGCGACAAATCGCCGTTGGCGATGGCTGTGGCCACCTCGGCGATGTTGCGCACCTGCGCGGTGAGGTTGCCGGCCATGAAGTTCACTGAATCGGTGAGATCTTTCCAGGTTCCGGCCACACCGGGCACCACGGCCTGACCGCCGAGCTTGCCGTCCGTGCCCACTTCGCGCGCCACGCGCGTCACCTCGCCGGCGAACGCGTTGAGTTGGTCGACCATGGTGTTAATGGTGTTCTTGAGCTCGAGAATCTCGCCCTTCACGTCCACCGCGATCTTGCGCGACAAGTCGCCGCGCGCCACAGCTGTCGTCACTTCGGCAATGTTTCTCACCTGGCCTGTCAGGTTCGAGGCCATCGAATTGACCGAATCGGTAAGGTCCTTCCACGTTCCGGCGACGCCAGGCACGTTGGCCTGGCCGCCAAGCTTGCCTTCCGTTCCCACCTCGCGCGCCACGCGCGTCACTTCGCCGGCGAAGCGGTTGAGCTGATCGACCATGGTGTTGATGGTTTCTTTCAGCAACAGGATTTCGCCCGACACGTTGACGGTGATCTTCTTCGAAAGGTCGCCGGTGGCGATGGCTGTGGAGACCTCCGCGATGTTGCGCACCTGCCCCGTGAGGTTCGAGGCCATGGAGTTCACGTTATCGGTGAGGTCCTTCCAGGTTCCGGCCACGCCCGGCACCTGCGCCTGCCCGCCGAGCTTGCCGTCGGTGCCGACTTCGCGAGCTACGCGCGTTACTTCGCCGGCGAAAGCGTTGAGCTGATCGACCATCGTATTGAGGGTGTCTTTCAGCTCCAGAATCTCGCCCTTCACATCGACCGTGATCTTGCGCGACAAGTCGCCGCGCGCCACAGCCGTGGCCACTTCGGCAATGTTTCTTACCTGGCCCGTCAGGTTCGAAGCCATGAAATTGACATTGTCGGTCAAATCTTTCCAAGTTCCGCCGATGCCCTGCACCTGTGCCTGGCCGCCGAGCTTGCCTTCAGTTCCTACCTCACGAGCCACGCGCGTCACTTCGCCGGCGAACGCGTTGAGCTGGTCGACCATGGTATTGATGGTGTTTTTGAGCTCGAGAATCTCGCCCTTCACGTCCACCGTGATTTTGCGCGACAAGTCGCCGCGCGCCACTGCCGTAGTGACTTCGGCAATATTGCGGACCTGCGCCGTCAGGTTGCCGGCCATCGAATTCACCGAATCGGTCAGGTCCTTCCAGGTTCCAGCCACGCCGGGCACGTTGGCCTGGCCGCCGAGACGTCCTTCTGTTCCCACCTCGCGGGCCACGCGTGTCACTTCGCCGGCGAACCGGTTCAGCTGATCGATCATGGTGTTCAGCGTTTCTTTCAACTGCAGGATTTCGCCGCGCACGTCCACGGTGATCTTGCGCGAGAGGTCGCCATTGGCGATGGCCGTTGCGACTTCCGCGATGTTGCGCACCTGGCCGGTGAGATTGCCGGCCATGAAGTTGACGTTATCGGTCAGGTCCTTCCAGGTTCCGGCCACGCCGGGCACGCTGGCCTGGCCTCCCAGCTTGCCTTCGGTGCCCACTTCGCGGGCTACGCGCGTCACTTCGCCGGCAAACGCGTTCAACTGGTCGACCATGGTGTTGATGGTGTCTTTGAGCTCGAGGATTTCGCCCTTCACGTCCACGGTGATCTTCCGCGACAAGTCGCCGCGCGCCACCGCGGTCGTTACTTCGGCAATGTTGCGAACCTGCGCCGTCAGGTTGCCGGCCATGGCGTTCACTGAGTCGGTAAGGTCCTTCCAGGTTCCCGCAACGCCGGGCACCACAGCCTGGCCGCCGAGCTTGCCGTCGGTGCCCACTTCGCGGGCCACGCGCGTCACCTCCGACGCGAACGAGCGCAGCTGGTCGACCATGGTGTTAAGAGCTTCCTTGAGCTGTAGAATTTCGCCGCGCACGTCGACGGTGATTTTGCGGGAAAGGTCTCCGCTGGCCACGGCAGTAGCCACCTCGGCAATGTTTCTCACCTGACCGGTCAGGTTCGATGCCATGGAGTTGACGGAATCAGTCAGGTCCTTCCACGTGCCGGCCACGCCGGGCACAACGGCCTGGCCGCCGAGTTTGCCGTCGGTGCCGACCTCGCGCGCCACGCGCGTCACCTCAGCCGTAAAAACGCCAAGCTGCTGGATCATGGTGTTGACGATGTTGGCCGAGCGCAGAAACTCGCCTTCCAGAGGGCGGCCGTCGACGTCCATCCGCACTGTTCGGGTCAAATTGCCCTGGGCCACGGCGGCGATAGCGTGCGTGACTTCCGTGGTAGGCCGCAGCAGGTCCTCAACCAGCGTGTTGACAGAGACTTCCATCTCGTCCCAGGCGCCGCGGCGCTGCTCTACGCGGATTCGTTCGCGGGTCTTGCCTTCTTTTCCCACCGCCTGGCCAACGCGCTTCAACTCCAGCGCCATCTGTTCGTTGGCCGTCACAATCTCATTGAAACTGTCGGCAATCTTGCCCGACAGTCCCGTCCAAGTCACTGGAAGGCGCACACTAAAGTCGCCATCTTTCATGGTTTGAAGGCTTTGCAGAATGAGGGCCAAAAATTCCGGCGACGCCGCATCAAGAGCGCCATTCCCATTCGTTCCATTGCCGACGGGGTGAAACTCTTGTCCGTTTTGGTCCTTAGAGGCCTGATGAACGGCTGCTTCCATGGAATGATCTCCTCGTAACCAACTTTGAAATAGAAAGGCGATGAAACTGCCAATAGCCGGTTACACACACGGCTATTCTTTGATCGGAAGTATGCGGCTGCAAGAGTGATGCGGATCACACGGGAAGGGTTGTCCAGGGCCAAAAGGACGGGCTAACTAAGGCCTGACAAATTGGTGCGGAAGGCGGGACTTGAACCCGCAAGCCTTTTGGGCGCTAGCTCCTAAGGCTAGTGTGTTTGCCATTTCACCACTTCCGCACTGAGGTGGGTGACTTACCTACCCAAGTCTAGTGGGAAATCGATGCGTGTTGCAATGCGGGCGCAGCACAGCGCCGCCTTTGTGCCAACGGCAGGAAAACTGAGCCGCTCGCCGTGCGAAGATGAAGCTGAAAGCTGAGAGCTAACAGCCGAGGGCTGTCTTTCATGAAGCGCGTCGTTGTCTCCTGGAGCAGCGGTAAAGACAGCGCATGGACGCTCCACGTTCTGCGCCGCGATCCCACCGTCGAGCTCTGCGGCCTGCTGACCACGCTCAACACCGAATTTGATCGTGTGGCCATGCACGGCGTGCGCCGCACGGTTCTCGAAGCGCAGGCTGCGGCGGCCGGACTCCCGCTTTGGACAGTTCCGCTGCCCTGGCCCTGTTCCAATGAAATTTATGAGCAGCGCATGGCGGAGACGTGCCAACGCGCCGTCAACGAGGGCATCGACGCCATCGCTTTCGGCGATCTTTTTCTAGAAGACGTGCGCGCTTATCGCGAGCGGAATCTCGCGCCCACCGGCCTTGAGCCGCTGTTTCCGCTGTGGAAGATTCCCACCGACGCACTGGCCCGTGAAATGATCGCCGGCGGGCTGCGCGCGCGCATCTCCTGCGTCGATACCGAAAAACTGCCGGCGAGTTTTGCCGGCCGCGAGTTCAGCGAAGAATTGTTGCGCGATTTTCCGCCCGGCATCGATCCCTGCGCCGAGCGCGGCGAGTTTCACACCTGCGTCTACGCCGGTCCCATGTTCGCGGCCCCGCTCCCGCTTGAGACCGGAGAGATCGTCACGCGCGAGCGCTTCGTCTTCGCCGACTTTCTGATTCCCGCGCCGGTCGCTGCGCGCAGCTGACGTCTTCAGGCATCAAGACCTGCGCTCTAACAGTCGATGCCCTTGATGTAATCGCTCTCGGGAACCTCTTCAAAGAGATACAGGTTGTGTCGCGTGAGCCAATCGGCACGCTGATTGGATACGGTGAAGTGCTCGCCGGTCGCCCGCTTGAGTGCGATAGCCGCATTTTCGCGGGACCGGATTCCGACGACTACGCGATTCAACTGGCAAACGGGTACAATTGTCCGGAACATCCAAATGTGAAACCGGTCCCTGCGAACCTGCAAATGCATACTCAAATTCCACCTATGAGCCCTTTGGCCGCGAAGCTGAACCGTCGCACGCACACGCCGCTGAGCCTCTATCTCATCCTGGTTTGCGTCGTCGGCTCAACCGGCGGATTCCTGTTTGGCTTCGATACCTCTGTAATTTCCGGCGTGATCGAATACATCGCGAACCCAAAGGTCTTCAACCTCGGCGAGATTGCCAAGGGGTGGACGGTGAGTTGCATCATCATCGGCTGCATGATCGGCTGCGTTCTAGCCGGACCCTTGAGCAGCCGTTTCGGGCGCAAGAAAACGCTGCTTCTCACCGCGCTGGTCTTTCTCGTTTCATCGCTGGGATGCGCCCTGTCTGCCAGCCTCCAGGCATTCATCGCATTCCGCGTCGTGGCTGGAATTGCTGTGGGTGCCGCATCCATGCTGGCGCCTATCTACATCGCCGAGCTCGCTCCTCCGCGGCATCGCGGCAAGCTGGTTTCGCTCAATCTCTTCGCCATCTTTCTGGGGCAGTCGACTGCCTTCTATTCCAATTATTTCCTGCGCGACTTCGGTGACGCCGCCAACTGGCGCTGGATGCTTGCGGTCATGGCCGTTCCGTCGTTCCTGCTGTTTGCTTCTCTGCTTTTTGCCCCGGAAAGCCCGCGATGGCTGATCGAGAAACGTCGCTATAAGCCCGCGTTGCACATTCTGACGCGCATTAACGGAGCCAGGGAGGCCGACCTCGAGCTCAACGAAATTCTCGATTCGCTGCAGTACGAGACACGGGCCAAGTTCGTGAAGTGTTTCCGGCATGGAGCGCGCGGCGTCTTGCTCATCGGAATTCTTCTAGCGATCTTTCAGCAGGTGACCGGCATCAATGTCGTGATGTATTACGCGCCGGCTATCTTCAAGTCGGCAGGTTTCGGCAACAGTTCCGCCCTTTTTCAAACCGCATTGATGGGCATGGTCAACTTGACGTTCTCCGTCGTGTCGATGTTTTTTGTCGATAAGGTCGGCCGCAAACCGCTCATGGTCATCGGCAGCGTCGGCATGGCGATCGCCATGTTTCTCCTGGCCGTCACCTTCATCAGCGGACACGCGCAAGGCTATTTTGTGCTCATCTGCATCATGGGCTACCTGGCCGCGTTTGGATTCTCGCTGGGGCCCGTGGTTTGGGTGCTGATCTCCGAACTTTTCCCCAATCGCATTCGCAGCTATGCGGTAGCCATCGCAACCTTCATGCTGTGGGCAGCGAACTTTGTTGTCACGCTCACATTCCCTTACCTGTTGAGCCACCTCAGAGGCTGGTGCTTTGTGATTTACGGAGCCATGTGCGTGCTCTGCCTGCTTTTTGTCGTGAAGTATCTCAAAGAGACGAAAGGCAAGACACTGGAACAAATTGAAAGCGAGATTGCAGGGTACGGTGCGCAGCCGAACTAGAGATGCAGCTGCGTGGCCCGCGAAGGAATTCCTGAACCGGGAACGGCGTATGCTGGAGGGAATCGAATGATGATCGCACTGGAGAAGTACGGTGGCGGAGCGTCTCCTGCCCTGGAACAGACCGTTTCTGAAAGCATTCAGACCGGCTTTGTCGAGGCCGACCTGGCAATGCATCCCGAAGAAAAAGAAATCCTGCGGATATTGGCCGAACGAGTGGCCACTTTGGCCGCATTGCCTGCCATGAATGAAAAGCGCGAGCTATGGCGCAGCCACAACCGGCTCGAAGCCACGCGGCCGGTCATCTTTTGCGATCCCGAAAATGGCTGGAACGAAATCATCACCGACATGCAACTGCTCTGCAAAACCAAAATTGCGCGCCGCTGGGAGATGAACCTGCGCAAGGAAATCTTCTGGGGCGAAGAGATGGGTGACGATCGTCCCGTGGAAGCGATCTTCAACGTGCCGTACACCACCTCGCCCGACGACTGGGGCGCGGAGATCAAATTCCACAGGGCCGAACAACTGGGCTCGTTCGTGTGGGACAGCCCCATCAAGGATTACGAGAAAGATCTCCCGCGCATCCATCCCTTGACCTTCGAGATTGATTGGAATGTTTCGCGAGGCTGCTTCGACCTGGCGTCGGAGATCTTCGCCGGCATTCTCACGGTCCGCCCCAAAGGCACCTGGTGGTGGTCGCTGGGCATCACCTATCCCGCCATTTTGCTGCGCGGCATGCAGAACATGTTTACCGACTTTCGCGATTACCCCGACGAGATCCGGCAGTTGTTCTCCATCATCCTTGAAGGCCACATGAAAAAGCTGGACTACCTGGAGGCGAACCATCTGCTCTCGCTCAACAACGATGGCACGTATGTGGGCTCCGGCGGATATGGCTATACCGATGAGCTACCGCAGCCGGACTTCGACGGCCTCGTGCGCTTGAAAGACATGTGGGGATTTACCGAGAGCCAGGAATCGGTGGGGGTATCGCCGCGCATGTATGAAGAATTTATTTTTCCCTATGAAAAGCCAATCATGGAGCGCTTCGGCCTCACCTGTTACGGCTGTTGCGAGCCGCTGCACTCGCGCTGGAATGTAGTCAAAAACCACCATCATCTGCGCCGGGTTTCCTGCTCGGCGTGGGCGAATCTCGAAAAGATGGCGGCCAATCTGGGCAGTAATTTCATCCTTTCGCTCAAGCCGAATCCCGCCGTCCTCGCGGTGCCGTCGCCCGATTGGAATGCGATCCGCAGCTATTTACGCCAGACCGTAGAAACCTGCAAAGGCTGCCGCCTCGATATCATCATGAAAGACAATCACACGCTTTCGAACCACCCCGAGCACGTAACGGAGTGGGTGCGGATCGCGCGCGAAGAAGCCGGGGCGGCGTAAACCGCGAACCAGCGGCGCATCGCTCTGCGATTTTCTGTTGGCGCTCGGCAGCGGTCGCGCCGCCGGCCCGCCCGCGTCATCCTCCATAGCTTGGAACTTCCTGTCCGTCCCCTGCGTATACCTCATAACTGCCCATCCCCGAGGGGGCACACTTATGACCATTCAATTCTTTGCATTCAACAAAATCACTGAGCTGGTGCGCGGCAACGAACAGCAACTGCTCGATCGTCTCCAGCCAATGGTCCGCCGTGAAGACGTCACGCTCGATCTCGCGCACGTCGCCCGCATCGACGCCGCCGGACTGGCCGCGCTCATCACGCTCTATTGCGACGCCTGCAAGGCCGGCTACCGCTTCGCCATCGCAAATCCATCGCGGCATGTCCGGGAAATCCTTGCTCTCGTCGGACTGGATGCGCTCCTTGTGTCCCAAAATACGGAAGAGGTTTCCTGTTTCAGGGCGCAACTTGAGGAAACTGCGGCCTGACGCAGCGGGACAACCTCGCGAACAACCCACCGGAGCGTAAAATGATCTCGATTCTTCCATTCAGAGGCGAGGTTTTTTCCCATGCGCGCAAAGCGGTTTTGCACGATCGTATTTTTCGTCGCCGCAATCCCGTTTAGTAACCTGTCACGCGCCCAGGACGCGGCTTCGGCCAAGATCCTGATGGAAAACGTCTACCGCCATTACCAAAACGGGGGCGATGGAATCGAGTTCCGCGACACCCGCGCCAGCTTGTATTTCCACTCATCGCTGTTGGCGCTCGAGAAGGCCGATATCAAGGCGAACAGTCCCGACATTCAGGCAATCGATTGGGATCCGATTTGCGGCTGCCAGGATTGGGCTGGAATCTGGGACCTCAAAATCGACATAACGTTGGAGACGCCGCAGCGTGCAATCGCGCGAGCCACGTTCTGGGTCAATCCACCGAGCGACCAAGTGGAAGGTTCGCAAAAGAAGATCGAATTCACTCTGATTCCGGAGCGGGGCGAGTGGCGCATCTACGACATACTCGACAAATCCGACCCGAAATCCACCTTCTCTGTGCGTAAACTGCTCGAAAATGACCTCGCCAGCCTCCGGAGCCATCCCGCGCCAGTGTCACACTAGCTGCAATCCGCTTGCATTGCAGGAAACGGCAGCCTGATCTCCTCGAAATCCTGCCGGAAATCGTACTGAATTGCCACCTTCATATCGAACTGCAATACGTCGTGCCTACTTCTGGAACAGCTCTCCCGGCACCCGCGTATCCCCTGTGACCCGAAGCACAGGCACTTCTACCTCGCAGACGGTATTCCTATTTATGACATTGCCCGCCTGGCGCAGTCCCCTTTTGAAGGGGCCACGCTCGCTCAGCTTCTTTGCCGCTTCCGGTTGGCGCGCTGGGCCTCCGTTCCTATACCCTTCATATGGACCGCGAAGCGGAATCCTACGATGGAGATTTGATCGAATGACTCAAGCTGTGTTGGAGCAACCACTCGCCGATGCGAGCGCAGGTTCGACTGAGCAGTATGTGTATTTCTTCGGCGGCGGCAAGGCCGATGGCAACGGAAAAATGAAGGACGTGCTGGGCGGCAAAGGCGCCGGCCTGGCCGAGATGACCAACGCGGGTCTGCCGGTCCCTCCCGGATTCACCATCCAGACCGAGGCCTGTCGCGAATACATGCGCGGCAAGCTCAGCCCCCAGATCGACAAAGAGATGCTCGCGGCGCTTGCCAAGCTCGAGAAAATGCAGGGCCAGAAACTGGGCGCGGGCGACAATCCGCTGCTGGTTTCAGTCCGCTCCGGCGCCAAGTTTTCCATGCCCGGCATGATGGACACGATTTTGAACCTGGGCCTCAACGATAAGGCTGTCGAAGCTCTGGCCAAGCTCAGCAATAATCCCCGCTTTGCATATGACTCATACCGCCGTCTCATCCAGATGTTTGGCGACGTGGTCCTGGATATTCCCAAGAAGAAGTTTGAGCATATTTTTGACGGCGTAAAGCACGCGGCCAAGGTGAAGTTCGACTACGAACTCACACCCGCGCACTTGCAGAAGATCATCGCCGAGTACAAAAAGCTGGTCAAGAAAGAGACCGGCAAGGACTTCCCGCAGAATCCGCTGGAGCAACTTTCCGCGGCCCGCGACGCCGTTTTCAGGAGCTGGCAAAACGAGCGCGCCAAGACCTATCGCCGCATCAACCACATCGACGACTGGCTCGGCACCGCAGTCAACGTGCAGGCCATGGTTTTCGGCAATCTGGGCGAGAACTCCGGCACCGGCGTAGGCTTTACGCGCAATCCGGCCACCGGCGAGCACGTGTTCTTTGGTGAGTACCTGATGAACGCGCAAGGCGAGGACGTGGTTTCCGGCGTCCGCACGCCGCTCTCCATCAGCGAACTCGAAAAGGCCATGCCCAAGGTCTACGAGCAGTTAAAGGACATCACGCGGCGCATGGAAAAGCACTATCGCGACATGCAGGACTTCGAGTTCACCATCCAGGATGGCAAACTCTACATGCTGCAGACGCGCAACGGCAAGCGCACCGGCCTGGCCGCGGTTCGCGTCGCCATCGACATGGTGCGCGAAGGCCTCATCACGCAGGAAGAAGCCATCTTCCGCGTCGAGCCCAACCAGCTCTACGACTTCCTGGTTCCGCGCCTCGTGGAAAAGGGCGAGAAGATCGAAGTGCTCGCCACCGGATTGCCGGCTTCGCCCGGCGCGGCGGTCGGCCAAATCGTCTTCACCGCAGAGGAAGCCGTCAAGCAGCACCAGAAAGGCTGGAAGTCCATTATTCTGGTCCGCGGCGAAACCACCCCTGAGGACATCGCCGGCATGGAAGTTGCCGACGGCATCCTGACCTCGCGTGGCGGCATGACCTCGCACGCCGCCGTCGTCACCCGCGGCATGGGCAAGTGCTGCGTGGCCGGCGCAGGCGACTGCGTGGTCGACGAAGCCAAAAAGGAACTGCGCGTCAAGGGCAAGACCTTCAAGCAGGGCGATTACATTTCGCTCGACGGCACCACCGGCCGCGTCATCGCCGGCCGGCTCAAGACGCTCGAAGCCCAGCCCGACGATCCCGATCTCGTCAAGTTCATGAGCTGGGTCGACCCGGTTCGCCGGCTCCAGGTCTGGGCCAATGCCGATATTCCGCGTGACGCCAAAATGGCTCGCACATTCGGCGCCCAGGGCATAGGCCTCTGCCGCACCGAGCACATGTTCTTTGCCGAAGACCGCATCGAGCACATGCGCGCCATGATTCTCGCCGACAACGAGAAAGACCGTCGCGCGGCACTGAAAAAACTGTTGCCCATGCAGCGTTCCGATTTCGCCGGCCTGTTCAAGGCCATGGAATCGCTGCCCGTGGTCATCCGTACCATCGACCCGCCGTTGCACGAGTTCCTGCCCAAACGCGAAGATCTGCTGGTTGAAATCCAGCACCTCGTAGACACCAAGCCGCGCTCGCCCAAACTAAAGGAACTGCGTACGCTGCTGGCGCGCGTTGAAGAGCTGCACGAGCAGAACCCCATGCTCGGGTTGCGTGGATGCCGCCTCGGCATCACCTTCCCTGAGATTACCGAAATGCAGGCGCGCGCCATCATTGAGGCCGCGGTTGCGGGCAAGCTGAAGGGTGGCGATCCGCATCCCGAGATCATGATTCCGCTGGTCGGGTCGATCGAGGAGATGCGCAACCAGGCCGCCATCGTTCGCCGCGTGGCCGAAGAGGTCTTCGCGGAGAAGAAAGCCAAGGTCGACTACAAGGTCGGCACCATGATCGAGATTCCGCGTGCCGCTTTGACCGCCGATCAGATCGCTGAAGAGGCTGAGTTCTTCAGCTTCGGCACCAACGATCTCACGCAGACCACCTTCGGCATCTCGCGCGACGACATCAACAACTTCCTGCCCGCGTATCTCAAGCTCGGTATTTTCAAACAGGACCCGTTCGCCACCCTCGACCAGGTGGGCGTGGGGCAACTGGTGAAGATGGCCGTGGCCAAGGGACGCAATACGCGGCCGAATCTGAAGGTCGGCATCTGCGGCGAACATGGCGGCGATCCCGAGTCCGTCAAGTTCTGCCACAGGATCGATCTCAACTACGTCTCCTGCTCACCCTTCCGCCTGCTCACGGCGCGTCTCGCCGCCGCCCAGGCCGCACTCGAAGAGAAGACCGGAATGGCGCACACCAACAAGTAGCTCTCCTCCAGGGCCAATCCAGGGGCGCAGCCAATCGGCTGCGCCTTTGGTTTTTTGCGCTCTTTCTTGGATCACCACTCTCGCCGCATTTCGTCTATTGGGCATCGAGGACTCGAGCCGAACGAAATTCGCCGCGCAGCTCAACGGGATGTTTCCGGCCGCGGAGCGCGCATGAGAGGTGTGTATGCAACGGCCCGGTTCCTCACGTTCCCGCGCAATCACGCGCGAACCCGAAGCCTTCGCACTCTTGTCCGACCGCATGGCTGTGCGCACCAATCCCTGGGCCCTCGGCTCGGCCACCGTGATCAATGGCGGCATCGTGGCGCTCGCCATTTTGCTGGGCATGAGAGCCGCCATCAATCACTATCCGCCATCGCCCACAGGCGCTCACGTCAACATCAGCGACCTCCATATCTTCGCTCCACTCCCCGCAAGATCCTCCAACGGCGGCAACGGCGGCGGATTGCACGATTTGATTGATCCAACTGAAGGCCGCAATCCGCCGTTCGCCGTCACGCCCATCGCGCCGCCCATGGTTCCACTCATTCAGCAGCCGAAACTGCCGGAAGAATCCACCATCAACATCCGCCTGCCTGAAGATAACTCGATGCCCAATATCGGTGTGCACAACTCAACAGTGACCTTGGTCTCAAATGGTCCAGGAGGGCCGAACGGCATCGGCACAGGAAACAATGGCGGCTATGGACCGGGCAACGGCCCCGGCTGGGGTCCCGGCAACGGCAACAGTGTCTACGTTCCCGGTCAAGCTGGAGTCGTCGTTCCCGCGCTCATCTTCGCGCCCGAGGCCGAATTCTCCGACGAAGCGCGCCGCAACAAGTATCAAGGCGTCTGCATGGTTTCCATCATCGTCGACACGCACGGCAATCCGCAGAATGTGCACGTCATTCGCGCCCTTGGCATGGGCCTCGATGAAAGAGCTGTCGATGCGATTCGCCGATACAGGTTCAAGCCGGGAACGAAAGACGGCAAACCGGTTCCCGTCATGATTACCGTTCGAGTGGACTTCAACCTGTTCTAGCGCTCGCCGGAATCCCGGCCTTTCACAAACAACCGCACAAGCGGTTGTCATCCCGAGCGTAGTCGAGGGACCTGCGGTTGCTTTTGCGCCGTTCGCAGAGACTTGGCAGGTAGACACACGATTTGAGCGCCTACCTGCGTTACTGAATGTCGTCAAGCGACCGAAGGCAGCACCATCAGACCGGCACAGAAGTCGTCGTATGAGCGGACGACCGTCGGAACTTCCGCCAGTCTTGCCACCTCTGCCAAACACCGTTCCTCCTCGCGTTCCACTTCAGCCGATAAGAACTGATCGCAATAGGGTAAATAAACGCTCATGAACAGATCGAAGCGACCCGCATGGAATTTCTCTCCCCCGTTCCAATCACGCACTGACCTGTCGTACCACGCCATCAGCAGGGCGTAGACTACGCAACGAAATGGCGGGCACGCCTCTGCGAAAAGCCGGATGGTCTCACCGTTTGCCGGTGTGACCGAAGCGCGGTCGTACAACCCCTTGGCGATTTCCCACAACAATCCGTTTTCCCCAATCGCGCGAGGAACTTCTTCAGCGAATGTCAGCGGACGGGGTGACCCGTGCCTCTGGTAAATCTCTTCCAGCTTGTCTCGCAGTTCAAGCCACATCTTGTCGAATTGCTTCCTTGCGTCGAGCAGCTCCTTATACACGTGTTGAGCGACCGTATCATCTGCGGTCAACGTGCGCCTGCTGAGCTCGGCGGCGTACTCCGGCGATGTGATGTTCACCCTTCCCCATTGGAAATGCAACGGGTCCGACTCATAAGCCCGAACAAGGCGAGTGACTATCTCGTTCTGCGGGAGCAGGCAGTCGTGTCGTCCAAACGTTAACCGGCCGGCAGACGCAATCAGCCGAGTGCGGGCCTCGGCGGCGGTCGCTGCCATCAACTCTTCGATACTGATTCCATTGAGCCGGACGAAGTACCCCGATTGCAAGGCGGCATAGATAGCCTCTGATTCGAGGCCATCCTTCATTAAACGGTTATAGACGCTAGTGTCGAAGCAAACTTTAGGGCAATTCTGCATCATGGCCTCCTTTCAAGACGGCTCAGTACCTCAACTATGCTAGCCATGAATCAGTGCGGCGTCCACGACGATGGGCTGGGAGGCAGGCGGGCGTCCCCGATCCCCCGTTTCTTTTCCCGAACCACAATGAGGGTGCCTGTAGAAGGTCAAGAGGTTGTTCCGTAGTCGGAGCGGCTGATGGGCGGCTTGTAGTTGAGGCTACCATGGGGTCTTTGGCAGTTGTAGTAGTCGTTCCATGACTGAAGATGG